>Ga0209006_10000446_pt1 | contig 39901 bp, 33 predicted proteins | sample JacPin_JW_Ref_O2_FD_188567 | JGI IMG/M metagenome (GOLD analysis project Ga0209006, IMG submission 188567) | Forest soil microbial communities from Algoma, Ontario, Canada - Jack Pine, Ontario site 1_JW_Ref_O2 (SPAdes) (version 2) | ecosystem: Environmental > Terrestrial > Soil > Boreal... | reverse complement strand
GAAAAAACACAACATGCTTCCCGTGCTCGTCGTGTTGTTTCTTATCTCCTACGGGCTCATGACGATGCTGATCATCGAGCAAGGCCGGACGATCGAATCGCAGCGTGCCCTGATCCACGAGCTTTACCACGACAGCGCAGAACTGGCGGCCGTAAAAGGCCGCACCCTACAGGAAAACGCCGTCGTCGATACGCAGCACGCCCTAACAGCGCAACTCCCGTCAACCCAGGTGCAGGCTCCTACGACCCACACCCCGTCAACCCAGATTCCATCGGCTCAGACTCCGTCGACCCAGGTGCAGCCGAGCAAGACCCCGTCAGCCCAGGTAGCACCACACAGCCGAGTAAAAGACCGCGCTGCAAAAATGCCGGAGCCGCAGTTCCAGGTTCCGTCCCGGCCGTCTGCCGATTTGGCCGACGAGCGGAGAGCCTTGAGAACGATCTAGGCCTGAACGGTCCAGGCCCTAAGCGACCCAGGCCTGAATGATCTAGGGCTCGGCTATTTGTTCGGTTCTGTGGAAATTGCAGTCCAGTTCTAGGTAGTTTTGCTCTAAGTTCTGTGGAGTTCGGAAACCGGAGTTGGAAAATATGAAGGCCCTGACCCTAGCCTTGTTGTTGAGTTTGCCAGTCCCTAAACTGGCGCCACCGCAAGCCCCGCGCCAACCCGCGAGCCACATTACCCAGCGTACCAAAGGGGGGAAGTGGTATTTGGCTGCGACCGGCCACGCGATCTATTGCTACGGTCCAGTCATGGTCGTTCCTAGCGCCACGGGCGATCTGGAACGAGTAGCCACCTTCTGCCGCGACGGCAGCGCCGCCGTGCCTCTGAAGGACTAGATCCCTCAGGCTCACGAACCCAAGGTTGGTCGATGGTCGTCCATGGTGCCCACCCCTTCGGCAAGCTCAGGGCAGCCCTTGACGCGGTTCATCTCTACTACCGGTCCGTTGTTCATGTCCGGGCACGCCGGCTTGAGACCGAAGATCTCGCTCATCCGCACGCCGTGGTAGGTCACTAAGAGCGGCTTGGTCATGTGATGGTCGGCTTCCTCCAGAAAACGGCAAATCAATTTTCGTCACTGGTAAACTTGTGTTCTGAATGCCTGAGCTTCCTGAAGTCGAAACCATTGCGCAAGGACTGGCCAAGCGAATCACCGGCGATGTAGTGCAGTCGGTGTGGCTGGGCGAGAAACCGGAACCGTTGAAGTCTTCGGCTCAGGACATTGTGGCCACGCTCGAGCGCAGCAGGATTGCGGGTGTCCGGCGCATGGGCAAACACATTGTCTTTGATCTGGAGCAGGAGCGTCGTGGAGACAGGGCACAGTCGCCATCGCCATCAAGGGCGCTGGCGGAGGCGGGCAAGAGTGCCCGCCCTACACGGGCCAATCCCACGCAATCGTCCCTGTGGATTGTGCATCTCGGCATGACGGGGCGGCTGCAGATATGCCTGCCGGACGAGGACGTGGCCAAGCACACGCACGCGATTGTTCGGTTGGGATCGGGCAGGGAACTGCGGTTTGTCGATCCGCGGCGCTTTGGTCGGCTGAGCGTTGCGCGGGGCGGTGACTTCGACGCTGGAGGCTTCGAGCCGCTTGATGTCGAGCTGAAAGATTTTGTCGCGCTCTTCCGCGGCCGCAAGACACCGATCAAGAGCGCGCTGCTCAACCAGAAATTGCTGCGGGGTGTGGGCAACATCTATGCCGACGAGTCTCTGTTTCGCGCGGGCATCCGGCCGCGCCGGCGTGCGTCGAATATTTCTCATGAACAGCTGCACAAGCTCTTCCTCTCGGTGAAAGAAGTCTTGCGCGAGGCGATTGCGCTTGGCGGGTCTTCGATTTCGGATTACGTGGATGCGGATGGCGAAGAAGGTTTTTTCCAGCTGCAGCATCGCGTGTATGGGCGCGAGGGCGAGGCTTGCCTGGTTTGCAAAACTCCGATCAAACGAGTGGTGCTCGCGGGACGCAGCAGTCATTATTGCCCGAGGTGCCAGAAGTGATGAAGCAATTGTTGATTTCTGATTGTTGATTGTTGATTGAAAACCTTTTGCGGCCTGACGCTTTTCAATCATCAATCATCAATCAACAATATCAATCAACAATGACTGGAGCAGTTCTGATAGTCTTTTGCAGCCATGGCTGATTTTTCCATTGCCGTCGATCTCGGCGGGACCAACCTGCGAATAGCGGCCGTAAGTATCGACGGCCAGTTGCTGGAGAAAATCACGCTCGGAACCAATCTGGCTTCGGGGCCCGATCACGTGGTCAGCGAGATGTGCGACGCGATTCTTCGTCTCTCGGGGAAATATCGCGGCGGCGGATCGTTCCTGGGCGTGGGCGCCGGAATTCCGGGTGTGATTGATCTGGAGGCCGGAACGGTGCGCAAATCTGCAAACCTTCCCGGCTGGTCCGGGTACCCGGTGCGCGAGGAAATCGAGCGGCGACTGGGAGCGCAGTTCTTTCTCGATAATGACGGCAACATGGCCGCGCTGGGTGAGCAGTGGCTGGGCGCGGCGCGCGACGTACCGAACATGGCGATGCTCACGCTGGGCACCGGCATTGGCGGCGCCATCGTGCTGAGCGGGAAAATATTTCACGGCATGAACGGCATGGCAGGCGAATTTGGACACGTGCCCATCGAACCGGAAGGCGTGCCCTGCGGTTGCGGGAGCCACGGATGCGCCGAGCGTTACGCCTCGGCTACGGCGGTGGTCCGCATGGCACGGGAAGCCATTGCCCGCGGCGGCGCGCCTGGTCTGGCGGAAGCCGCCAGTGCGGGCGCGGAGTTCGGGGCCAAGTCGGTTTACAATCTCGCGGTGCAGGGAGACGAAGATGCGCGCCGCATTTTCCGCCGCTTCGGCGAGGCGTTGGGCATGCTGCTGGCGGGGATGGTCAACGGACTGAATCTGGAAATGTATGTGATCGGCGGCGGAGTTTCCAGCGCGTGGGACGCCTTCGCTCCGAGCATGTTCGAGGAGCTGCGGGAGCGGGCACTGGTTTACGCCGTCACGGAGCCCGAAGCCGTAGCGGGAGGGGACGAGGCCGCAGCACAATTGCTGGCTCGCAGCGGGCGGAAGACGATTGTTACACGCGCTCTGCTGGGTAGTGACGCCGGCTTGTACGGCGCGGCGCGTATGGCGGTGGTGGGACTTTAGCGTGGAGCCACGTCTACTCGCGCATTCTACGAACCGCTTGTAGAAGAAACTGGTTCTGTTCAGCCGTTCCAATACTCACGCGAATGCAGTTCGGCGCTCCCCAGGGGCCGAGCGGACGAATGACCACGCCTTCTTTTTGCAGCTGGGTCGCAAAGTCCAGAGCGTCTTTGCCGACATCGCAATAAATAAAATTGGCCCACGTGGGAAGCACGCGATAGCCGAGGTCCGACAGGAATTTCGTCAGGACTTGCGCCTGATCGGCATTGAGCTGCAGCGTGCGGTCGATGTGGTTCTGATCGTCCATCGCGACCAACGCTGCGGCCTCCGCTACTGACGCCACCGAATAGGTGTTGCGCATTTGCGCGCAATACGTCAGCAATTCGGCGGGTCCAAATCCATATCCCACGCGCAGGCCCGCCAGTCCGTGCACTTTGGAAAAAGTGCGGAGCGCCACCACGCTGGCGCCTTGCCGCACATAGTCCAGCGATCGCGAATATGCAACGCCGCGCAGTGAAGCGAAGTGCGCTGCATATTCGTAATAGGCTTCGTCCAACACAACGACGATGTGGCCGGGAACTTGGGCCAGAAAGGTTTCGACTTCTGACGCCTGCAACATTGTTCCCGTGGGATTGTTGGGATTGGCCAGGAAAATCAGGCGCGTGTCTGCGTTGAGCGCATCAAGAATCGCGGCAAGGTCGAATGTATCTTTGAGCATCGGCGCCTCGATCAATTGCGCTCCGGTGGCGCGCACGATCTGCGAGTAAATGACGAAAGAACGCTCGCAGGTCACAGCATTGAGGCCGGGAGCGAGTAGCGTCTGGCACAGGAGGCTCAGCAATCCGGTTGAGCCGGCAGTGACCAGCGTTTGTTCCTCGGCAAGGTTGTGGTGTGCGGCCAGCTTGCGGCGCAATTCGCCGCAATCGTCGTCGGGGTATAGGTTCACATTCGCCAGTGTTGAGCGAATCGCGTCGATCGCCAGCGGGGACGGGCCGAGAGGATTTTCGTTGGAGTCGAGACGGATGAGTCGGGACGGGGATTCTTGATCAGCTTGCACGCGCGGTCGCGGAGGTGAAGAGCGGCTGAGTTCGCGCGCCCCCGCCGACAGCAGATCAGAGAATCGGTTCATCTTCTCGGCAACTCACGCTGCAAAGTGGTCGGGCAATTCTTTTCTGCCGAAGACGCGTACGCGCATCATTTCTGCAAATCAACTCGCGCGTCACGAGGCGTGCGCTTCGCAGCGCCGACCTTTGCCGCGGAGACTGCTTTCAATCGCTCCACTTCTTTCAGCGTGAGGGAGCGAAACTTGCCGGGCGGAACGTCGAGGGTAAGCGGGCCATAACGCACGCGCTTGATTTTCTCTACATGATGGCCAACCACTTCGAACATGCGGCGGATCTGGCGGTTGCGGCCTTCCACCAGCGTGATTTCATACCAGGGGTTGGCCGCTTCTTTTACGATGCGCACTCCGGCCGGCCCCGTCTTCACGCGCTTGCCATCGTCGGTGGCGATGTTGACACCCGCTCGCAGTTTTGCGATTGCTTCTTCTTTCGGAGTGCCTGCAACTTTCACCACGTAGGTTTTTGGCACGTGTGATGCAGCTTTCATCAGGCGATGCGCGAGCTCTCCGTCGTTGGTCATCAGGAGCAAGCCTTCGCTGGCATAGTCGAGGCGGCCCACAGGGTAGACGCGTCCCTTCACGCCGTGCATCAGGTCCATGACGGTGGGGCGCTTCTCGGGATCACTCATCGTGGTCACGTATCCCTTGGGCTTGTTGAGCAGAAGATAGATGTGGCGCTGGGCTCCGTGGAGAAGCTTGCCGTTGACGCGGATGTGGTCGGTGTCAGGGTCGGCCTTGCTGCCGAGTTCGCTGACGGTCTGCCCGTTTACCTGGACGAGGCCCGCGGAGATCAGTTGTTCAGCTTTGCGGCGCGAGGCGACTCCGGCAGCGGCAATAATTTTTTGCAGGCGCTCAACGGGCATGGTTATGACGGCTTTCGGCGGGCGACGTAGACATTGAGGCGATCAACCTTCCCGCACGGCCGCAGATTTTTCGATCTCGCCGGGTTCGGAAGTTTCGGCATCCTCTGCATTCGCAGCTGCGCGCACAGATACGGAATCAGTCTCTTCGGAGGCGTTATCCTCGGGCGCGTGATCGTCCATTTCCGCCGCAGGCGCCAACGGCTTCGCATTTGGCGTCTCGGCTTCGGCATTCTCCGCCGGAATCAGTTCTGCCTGGAAGGATTCCGCTACCAGTTTCTCGAACTCCTCCATGCTGGGGAGTTCGCTGACGTCTTTCAGTCCGAAGCGCATCAGGAATTCTTTGGTGGTTTTGTAGAGAATGGGGCGTCCGATCACTTGCTTGCGACCGGCGGTGGTGATGAGTTTGCGATCGAGCAGAGTGCTGATCACGCCGCCGGAATCGACACCGCGGATGTCGCTGATCTCGGGCACAGTAACCGGCTGTTTGTAGGCGATGACCGCGAGCGTTTCGAGCGCGGGGAGCGAGAGCCGGATCGGCGGCTTCAGGCTCTTGGCGAAGGCCCGCACTACTTCATGCTGCTCGGGCTTGGTAGACATGCGGTATCCGCCGGCGACCTGGCGAATTTCGATGCCGTGGTCGGGCCCGGCGTATTCGCCAACTAGTTCTTCCAGGCTGGAGCGCACGCGCGACTTGGCCTCGACTTCGTCAGCCGCGCCCGCCGCGGTGACTGACTCCTTGACGAGACCGAGCATTTGCTCAAGCGTGATTGGGGTTTCCGCCGCGTAGATGATGGCTTCGAGTTGGGCTTTTAAACTCATAGGTCAGTTGCCAGTTGCCAGTTGCCGGTTTCGAGTAAGAACACAGAGTGCCGGCGTGGTGGCCGCTCATACATCCGTTGCCGGTCAGCAGCATTAGGCGCCAGTCCAGACTGACCACTGGCTACCGGCAACTGCTCCTACTTCCAATCGTCGCGAACCGCGGCTTGCTCATTCATGATTGCGTCGAAGCCGATGTGCTTGCGGACTGCGATCTCTCCGAACAGACGCTCTTGCCGTACTTGGATCGCCTGCAATCGCACCATCTCCAGCAACGCCAGGAACATGCACACCAGGGCCTGGCGAGAGGGGACGCGCATCAAAAGCTGCTTCAGACGGATGGGGCGATTTTCCAGCGACAGCCGCCGGCGCAGGTAGTCGATCATCTGGCCCACCGTGACGGTTTCTTCGTCGACGTTGATCATGGGCCGCGTGCGCACCCGCTCCAGCACCTGCTGAAACGTCTTTACCAGGTCGATCACGTCGGCGGCGATCTCCGGCTCGGTGCCTTCCGCCTCGATGAATTCTTTCAGTGATGGATTCGACAGCACCGCGTCTTCGATCTGCTGCTTCTGCAATAGCATTTGCGCCGCGGACTTGAACTTTTCATGCTCCAGAAGACGGTTTACCAGTTCCGTGCGCGGGTCTTCTTCTTCTCCGGCGGCGGCGAGCGGATCGCGCGGCAACAGCATCTTCGATTTGATATGAATCAGCACTGACGCCATGTAGATGAAATCGGCAGCTACGTTTACGTCCAGCTCGCGAATCTTCTCGACATAGGCCAAGTATTGCGCCGTGATGCGCGCGATCGGGATGTCATAGATGTCGATGTCCTGCTTGCGGATGAGGTCGAGCAGAAGGTCGAGCGGGCCGTCGTAGACATCGGTAACCGCAACTGAAAACGGGGAATCGCTCTGTCCGGTTTTGTGCTCGCTCGTTTTCCGCTCGTTGCTCAGCGAAGCTGGAGTTTTTCCTGCGGTCCCGGACGCCGCGCCCGCCGCGACTACGACGGCCGGCGAGACCAGGTTGCCCATGCGATCCCCGGGACTCACGACTTTGATTCCTTCGGTCATTAATTGGAAGCCTTGCCCAGTCCGCGCTCCTGCGACATCCCCATGGCCGACCTGACTTCGCTCATTGTCTCACCTGCGGCTTTGCGCGCCCGCTCCGTGCCGTCTTCAAGAATATCCCAGGCGAGGGCAGGATTCTCCTCAAATTTGCGGCGGCGCTCCTGCATGGGGTTCAGCAGCTTCACCAGGGAGTCGGCGGCCCAGCTTTTGCATTCGATGCATCCGATGCCCGCCGACCGGCAGCCTTCGTTCACGTTTGCAATCGTGTCTTTGCTGCTGAAAATCTTGTGCAGATCGCCCACCGGACATATGTCTGGATTTCCCGCGTCGGAGCGCCGCACGCGGGCCGGATCGGTCACCATGGTCTTCAGCTTCTGCCGCACCACCGGCTCCGGATCAGTCAGCAGGATCGTGTTGCCATACGACTTCGACATTTTGCGGCCGTCGGTGCCGGGCAACTTCGCCGCCGGGGTGAGCAAGGCCTTGGGTTCGGGGAACACGTCTCCCGATTTCCCGTAGAACCCGTTAAAGCGCCGCGCAATTTCGCGCGTCAACTCCACGTGCGCGACCTGATCTTCACCCACCGGCACCACATCGGCCTTGTAGATCAAAATGTCGGCCGCCTGCAAACAGGGATAACCCAGGAATCCATAGGTTCCCAGGTCCTTGCCCTTGATGTTTTCCTGCTGCTCTTTGTACGACGGAACCCGCTCCAGCCAGCCCAGAGGGGTGATCATGGAAAACAGCAGATGCAGTTCGGCATGCGCTGGCACATGAGACTGAATAAAAATCACCGACTTTCCCGGATCGAGTCCCGCGGCCAGCCAGTCGAGCGCGACTTCCAGAGAATTTTCCTTCACGCGCGACGTGTCGGCGTAGTCGGTGGTCAGGGCGTGCCAATCGGCCACTTCGAAAAAGCACTCATACTCGTCCTGCATGCGCACCCAGTTGTCGAGCGCGCCCACGTAGTTGCCGAGATGCAGCTTTCCGGTCGAGCGCATGCCACTGAGCACGCGTCCGCGCATTTTGGGAGAAGATGTCATTCGTCTTTATCGAGGCCAGACGACAACAGAAGCCATGCGACCAGCGGAACCATTCCTATGTTCACATGCGCATGTTGGCCCACGATGTTCAGAGGTTGATGTATCACGCAGAGCTTAGTTCGATACTAACACGCGCAAACCCGCGCCCAGAAACCCGAATTGCATCATCCGGAATGCTTTATAATCGCGCCTTTCCGGCCGGCCGGCGAAAAATTCCACAGAATCCGTGAGCACTCTCGCCCGCAAACTTCGCGTCACCGACTACTTCACCTTAGGCTGGGGCACCATGGTGGGCGTGGGCTGGCTGGTGGTGATGGATGACTGGCTCGGCCGCGGCGGGTCCATGGGCGCGCTGCTGGGCTTCGCCATCGGCGGCGCCGCGTTGCTGCCCATTGGCTGGGTCTACGGCAAGCTTGTGATGGCCATGCCCGACGCCGCGGGCGAAGTCGCCTATACTTCGGCGGCGTTTTCGCGCGGCAGCAGCTTTGCGACTGGTTGGATGATGATGCTCGCCTACTTCATCGTCTGCCCTTGGGAAGCCGTGGCGGTGGGCCGCATTGCAGGCTACATTTTTCCCCGGCTGGATTCGCTGCAGCTCTATCGCGTGGCCGGACGCCCGGTTTATCTTCCGCACCTGCTCATCGGACTCGCGCTCACCGGGCTGCTCACCGTGCTGAATTACCGCGGCATCCGCCTCAGCGCCACCTTTCAGAACTGGACCAGCTTTGGCACGCTCGCCCTGTTTATTGTGTTCGTCGCCATCGGCGTCAGCCGCGGATCGCCGCGCAACTTCCCGCCGCGGTTCACGCATACTCCGTTCGTTTCGATTTTGCTGGTGATTCAGATTGTTCCTTATTTCATGACTGGATTTGAGTCGGTGAGTAAAGCGGCAGAGGAAGCGAACCCCGACTTTCGTGGGCGAAGTTTCTTTCGCGCCATCTGGATGGCTATTTTCGTCGGCATTCTTTTCTACACTTGCATCGTTGCCGCGGTAGGGTTCGTCGCGCCGTGGCATGCGCTGATCGGCGAGAAGTTCATGACGGCCGTGGCTTTTCAGCAGGCAGTAGGTTCCCGCTGGATCGTCAACATTATTCTCGCTGCGGCTCTGCTGTCGCTGTTCAAATGTTTCAACGGAAATTTCGTGGCGGCCAGCCGTCTCGTGTTTGCTCTGGGGCGGCGCGGCTTGATCGATGCTGGCGCTGGCAGAATTCATCCCCGGCATCAGACGCCTTCCACCGCCGTGCTCTGTGTGGGCGCCGCCACGGGTGCCTGCATGCTGCTCGGAGATGCCATCCTGGTGCCGGTTACCGAGGTCGGCTCGGTGGCGTGCGCGATCGGATGGTCGGCAACCTGCCTGGCTTGTCTTTATCTGGGGCGGGCCGGAGCCAACTCAAATCACATCGCTCTTTCGGCGATGGAACACGGCGTCGCTATTTTTGGATTGTTGGTAGGAATTGCAATGATCTTGATGAAAGTTGTCCCGCTCGTGCCCGGCCACTTCACTGGGGATGAATGGGTGGCACTGGGAATCTGGATCGTTCTGGGCGCGGCCTGCGGGCGTAAGAAGGCACAGGGGAACCCCAACTGATGGGGGACTGATGTGCAAATAGAGAGAGGCGAAAATGAAATCTGATTTCAAACTGCATCGTGCGCTGCTCCTGCTGATCCTGCTGGCAACCAGTTGCACGTCGTGGGCACAGACGCTGGCGCAAACGCCCGCCTTCGACCTGGTCATCAGCAACGGCCACATCATCGATGGCACAGGCTCGCCCTGGTATTCGGGCGACATCGGGATCCGCGAGGGAAGAATCGCCGCCATCGGCAATCTCGCAGCCGCGCCTCGGAGGCGCACCATTGACGCTGCCGACAAAGTGGTGGCACCCGGTTTCATCGATTTGCTCGGACAGTCGGAGATGACGATCCTCGTCGACCCGCGTTTGCCCTCGAAGATTTATCAGGGGATCACGACCGAGATCACGGGCGAGGGCGATTCCATCGCGCCGCTCACCGATGCGCTCATCCAGGCCAACCACTCCGGTTACGACCACTACAAAATCACGCCCGACTGGCGCACCTTTCGCCAATATTTTGCGCGACTGGAAAAGCAGGGCATGGGCATCAACCTTGCCAGCTACGTGGGTGCGACAACGGTCCGCACCATCGTGCTGGGCGAGGAAAACAAGCAGCCCACGCCCGAACAACTTGAACAGATGAAGTCGCTGGTCCGCGACGCGATGAAAGACGGCGCGGTCGGAGTTTCCACCGCTCTTGAATACGCTCCCGCTCCTTATGCGAAAACAGACGAGCTGATCGCTCTGGCCACCGAGGCTGGAAAATTCGGCGGCATTTATTCGACGCATATGCGCGATGAAAGCAACTCGGTGCTCGATGCCATCGACGAAGCGCTGCGCATCGGCCGCGAAGCCCGCGTCCCGGTGGAGATCTGGCACATTAAAGTTGCCGGGAAAAATAATTGGGGGCGCATGCCCGAGGTTGTGGCCAAGATCAACGCGGCGCGTGCGGCGGGCGCCGACGTTGCCGCCGACACCTATGCTTACACCGCGTGGTACAACGATTTTTCGGCGTTCATTCCGGCATGGGCGCACGAAGGGGGTTCGGCCAAACTCGTGGAGCGGCTGAAAGATCCCGCGACCCGCGAACGCATCCGCAAAGACATGCTGACGCCCTCGAAAGATTGGGACAACGAATGGCAGGAGATTCCCGGGCCCGAGGCCGTCATGATAGGCGTGGCACAGAATCCCAAGCTGGTGCCGCTGCAGGGCAAGCGGCTTTCAGAGATTGCCAAGCTGTGGAATAAAGATCCCATGGACGCGCTCTTCGATTTTCTTATGGAAGATCCATTCGCGGATGTCGCCGTATTTGGCATGTCGCAACCCGACGTCACTCTTGCGCTGCAACAGCCGTGGGTCGCGATCGACAATGATTCCTCCGGAACCTCGCCCGACGGAATCCTCGGCCAGGAACACCCGCATCCTCGCGCCTACGGGACGTTCCCGCGCATTCTGCGAAAGTATGTTCGGGAGGAAAAAGCTCTCACGCTGGAAGACGCGATCCGCAAATTTTCCGCGCTGCCCGCGCAGCGCTTGCGCCTGGCTGATCGCGGCGTTCTCAAGGCTGGGATGTGGGCTGACGTGGTGGTGTTCGATCCCGCAATCGTGCGCGATCTTGCCACCTTCGACAATCCCAATCAGCTTTCCGAAGGGATGGAATATGTTCTCGTGAACGGCTCGCCTGTGATTGAGCAAGGGAAGATGACGGGAGTGCTTCCGGGAAAAGTGCTGCGAGGGCCGGGGTATCAGCCCTAGGAGGGGCAAAACTCGGTGCAGACACGAAATGCGACCACCGGGGCTGAATCCCGCGCTGATTTTGGGGCGTTCGCGGCGCTGAAGCGCCGCACTGCCACGGTACGCACGCATTTCTGAGTTTTTCTTGTGCTCCCGAGAGGCCGCGGCTCGCTATTATTTCAGTTCCGGTTATTTGAGCTGCGCCTGCGTCTCCGGACTAGACACGGGCGCCACTCGCGGTTCCGCAACGGTTCCGCCGACCGCGTAGGTTTTCGCTCCGCCGGTCGCCTCCGGCTTGCTGGTGAATTTGAGGTCGAGTTCACGGGTTAACAAGGCCGCGCCGCTCACTTGAAATTTTCCGGCGGGAGAATCCAACCTGGCTTCCTTAATCTCAATCCTGCCCTCCTGCAAATGCGCGCGGCCTTGCAGTCGGTCGACCTTCAACGGATCTCCATCGTTCAGCAGGAGCAAATGCGGCAACATGCCGTCGTGCACGTCGAATTGCACGATTCCTTCCGCAGAATTCCAGAAGTCGGAAGAAGCGTCGCCCGATGCGGTGATCTCATAGTTCCCACTCGCCGTCCCCGCAATCCATTGGTCGTGCATGGCGCTCGCCAGTTGCGGCAGAGCAATTCCCGTCACCACACCGGTGCCCGTGTAGACGGGAGGTCTCACGCTGAAATCCGCCCGCCATTCGCCGCGGTGCTTTCCGCCCAGCAATTCCCCGCGCAGGTCGGAGAGTTTGAGCTTCCCCGCAGCAAGCGATACGTCGGCCGAAACATGGTTCGTAGTAAGGCCGCGCAACAGCAGGCGGCTGGCCGTGACGCTACCATCGGCGTGCAGGCTGGTGAAAAATGTCGGTCCCGTCTGGTCGTTGCCCGCTGGCAGGCGGTACCAGGGCCGCGGTTTCGGGCGCGGACTTACCCACTGCGCTACTTCACTCAGATTCAGTTGGCTGGTGGAAAGATCAAAACTGACAGTGCAGGCGCCCGGCGTTCCGCAACCGCGTGGCAACTCCAGCGACCCTGTCCAAATCGCGTGCGCAGCGTTCGCGGTCAATTTCGTGACCCGGACTTTGTCGGGCAATAGCTGCAGGTTCGCCGAAGAAATCTCGATCGGTTCCTCCACTCCCCGCACTTCAACGCGTACACTATGCAGCTTCGCTGTTCCCGTCACCTGGGGCTGGCGAAGATTGGAAAAACCCGCGCGCGTTGCTTCCATCCAGCCGTGCCATGTTCCTGCGATCTGCAAATCGATTTGGGCCTGGCCATCGGCCGCTGCCGCGAGGGCGGGCAAGCCAAACAGTTTGGCGATCCGCAAGGTTCGACCGACTTCGGCCTCGCCCAGCAGCGCAATCCGATACCCGGAGAGCGCGATCCAGCCACGCGCCAAGGGAGATGTACCGTGTCCGCTGGCCAGCGGAAACGGGCCGAATTGCAGGCCTGGCGCCGCATTTCCCACCTGCCCAGGCTCGGGCGATCCACCGGGGATCAATCTCAAAGGGACACTGGCCGCGTCCAATTCCGCCTTGTTGCTTGCCGAGGCCAGGTGAAGGCCGATGATCTCTCCGCTCCCCGAGAAATCGGCAGCTGCGCCCGCCGGTCCATTCCGCCGCATCCTCAGACTGCCGCGAATTTCCCCGTTTGCTTCCAGATCTTCCGGCAAACTTTTCTTGGCGTGCTGCGCCAACCCTACCAGCGCGCTGGCGGGCAGATCCTCCGCATTCAGCACCAGATCGTAGCGATGGCTTGCCGGCAGACCCACGTCGCCCTTCAGCGTGAGCTGGCCGTTTCCCACTGGCAGCCGGCAAAAAACTTCGTGCACCACATGATCGAGGGAACTGTATCTTCCGTCACAATGCGCCGCCAGAGCAAGCGTCTGTGCGTTCGAAATGTCGTAGCGGTGGAAATCCAGAACCGAAGCGTCGCTGGCGACCTGCAGATTGGCTGCAGTTCCCGTCAACATCATGTCCAGCTGCACAGATCCGCGCCAGCCCTTATCTTCGCCGCTCAGAAATTTCGTGAGCTGCCCCAGTTGCGGACGATCCCATTCCACGCTGATTTGCATGGGCGTATCACGCAGGCTCACGGCGCGCTGCCAGGTTCCGTTGACGCGCAATGTTCCGGTATCGTTCAGATTCACATCGCCGCGAAAAGGTTCCGCCTTCAGACGTATCCCCCAAGTATTTTCCGACTCCTGCCACAGAGCGAAATCGGCATTGGTCAGGGCGTAGGGTTTCTTTTCCTGCCCGGTCTTAAAATTGATCCGTCCCGAACTCACTTGAATGTAAGGGAAAGCCGGCCGCGCCTCCGACTTGGCTTTTGCGGTGGGAGCGAGCGGCACGTGAGAAGTACGCTCCAACAGGGCTTCCAGATTCCAGCGTCCGTTGTCGCCGTGCACCAGATTGAGGCTGGGATCGTTCACATCGAGGCGCGCAATCTCAAGACGGCCTCTGAGCAGCGAAGTCAGACGCAAGTCGGCAGTGACTTCGGGAGCGCGCAGCATGGGTTCCTGACCGAAAGCCGGATCGTCGTAGACCACAAGATTTTCCAGGTCGAACCCGGGACGCGGCAGCAACCGCAAATGCACCGATCCAATTTCTACGGGACGCGCCAGGCCCGCGCCGATCGACGCGGCGATGCGCGACTTCAGACGCGATGCTCCCGGACGCAGCAGAAACAACAGCAGCAGCAGGACTGCCGCGACAGCGATGCGGCGTTTAGAAGAGAAAAGCTTCACCGTACGACCCGTAGGGTCCGAGGCCAACGCGTTTCGTCGAAGAAGTGAATTACAACTTTGCTGAGAAACAAGAGACGATCGCCCCAGGCAGTTTTCAGATATTGCCGGTCCGGCGTTTCAAACGACCAGTAGATGAACATGGGCCGTCCGATCACGTTTTCCTTTGGAATGAAGCCCCAGAAGCGGCTGTCGAGGCTGACGTCGCGATGATCGCCCATGGCGAAATAGTGATCCGGAGGCACCACCAGATCGCCACCCTGGATGTGAGTCGCCAGCTCTTCTTCCCACGCGGGAGAAACATTGTACGTTTCAGAAGGCGGCACCGCGGGAAAGTTGTCGCGGTACGCATTCGGAACGAAATCCGGACTATAGTTGACGTAAGGCTCGTCCTTCAGCTCCTCGCCGTTACGGAAAACCACTCCATTGCGAAGGTGAATGCGGTCCCCTGGAATCCCCATGATGCGCTTCACTACATACATTCCAGCCTCGGCGGGATCGGGGTGGAGAAACACGACAATGTCTCCGCGATGAATGTCCCGATAGGGAAGCAGCGGACCTACCCACGAGCTCTTGGGCGCAAACTGTATCCGGTTCACGAATACGTGGTCGCCGATCAGCAGAGTGTTTTCCATCGAGCTCGATGGAATCTCAAACGCCTGCATGACGAAGGTGATGATGAAGAGTCCGGTGACCAGCACCGCCGCGAGCGAAGACAGAAACTCTACCGTCGTCTCTTTCGGTTTCTGTTCTTCGACGGTTTCGGTTTCGTCGTCCTTCGACGTTAGCTCGACCGGAGTCTTCTTCAGCTTCGGTTCTTCTACGTTTTCCGCGATGTTGTCTTTTTTCGCCAAGATGTTTTTCGTCAAGATGACCGTTCCGAGAGTCTGCTAAGCAAGAATCTCGCACTCAAACCAGAGGATATCTCATAAACCCTCGTCGGTGGGACACGAGCGAAACCTCAGAGGCTAAAGCCCGCATCTTTCATTGGCCCTTTGTCGGACGGCTGAAAGCCGTACCCTTCCCGAACCCATGGATGAGACGATTTCCAGTCTAGTGTACCAGCCGCAGTGTCCGATTCCAGCGCGTGATCTGCAACACATGCGTCACCGCGTACGCGATGTGGTAGAGCTTGCCGCTCAAGGAAGATGTCGGATCCCCGTCCCAGGTTCGCACCGACCAGTAAATCAACAGCGGCCTTCCGATGATATTCTCGCGCGGCACAAAGCCCCAATAGCGGCTGTCTTCGCTGTCGTCGCGATTGTCTCCCATCACGAAGTAGTGTCCCTCCGGAACGATCAACTGGCCATCTTCCACCAGCTTCCTCATCTCCAGCCACCACTTTCCTTCGAGGCCCAGGGTGATGGGAGCGTCCAGACGTGGGAAGTTGTCGCGGAACATATTGTCGGGGGGGAACAGGAACCGCACGTAGGGCTCGCGCAGCGGCGCGCCGTTGATCCATACCTGCTTGTTTATGAGCCGGAGCTTGTCTCCCGGAACACCGATAACGCGCTTTACGAAATGCTGCTTGGGGTCGACCGGGTAATGAAACACAATGATATCGCCGCGCGCGATCTTCTGATAAGGCACAAGATAGTTGTCGGCAGCACGCTCGCCATAGCACAGTTTATTTACTAAAAGATAATCGCCCACGAGCAGCGTATCCATCATCGATTCGGAGGGAATCTGGAATGCCTGCACGATGAACGTGATGACGAAGACCGCGATCACCACCGTGCCCAGCAGGGATTGCACTGAACCGACCATGTCCGTTCCCAGTGTCCTCACCAAATCGTGGTGGCCGTCGTGGTTGGTCGCGATGGGTCGTCTGGGAGTGGATGGGTCGACGACGGGCTGGCCGATATCAGCAGTCTCTGCAGCAGTCCGGACTTGGATGCCGGAATCCGCACCCACGCGTTCCGCCGTTGCGGGCACAGATTCGTCCGCCGCAGAAGCGGTGCCGGTTGGAGCGATTTGGTCGTCTGCTGAATCCATGAACTCTATTTCTCCGCCGCCTCCGCATGCGCCCTGCTGGCCGCGGACTCCGATCGCGAAGCCAGATAGGTCAGCAGTTGCCGCGCCGCATCCTGTTCGGCGGTTTTCTTGGTTGAACCCTGTGCCCGTCCCACGAAGTCTCCCTGGAGCTTGCCGTCCTTCATGCTCAGACGGACTTCCACCGTAAACGTCTTGCGGTGCTGCGGTCCGGCTTCTTCAACGAGCACATATGAGGGCTGGGGCAACCCCAGGCCCTGCAGTGCCTCCTGCAGCGCAGACTTGAAATCCGTAACTGGAAGCGCGCCGCCTTTCAGCGCCATGCGCTCCAGTTCCGGAGCCACAATCTCCCGCAGGACGAACTCTCGCGCGGCATCCAACCCGCCATCCAGATAAATTGCCGCCAGGATGGCTTCGAGCGCGTCCACCAGCAGCGCCGTTTTTCCCCGGCCGCCGCTTTTTTCTTCCCCGCGGCCCAACCGCAGATAGTGACCCAGTTCCAACTGCTGCGCCACTTGTATCAAATGCCGCTCACTTACTAGATGCGCGCGCAGCTTGGAAAGTTCGCCCTCGCGAAAATGCGGAAGCCGCTGAAAAAGCTCTTCGCTGGTAATCAGCGACAGCACGGCGTCGCCCAGAAACTCCAACTGTTCGTTATCGCTGACCTTGTATTTGCTCTCACCGGCCTGTTGCGATTCCTGCTCGCGCGCCTGCGAACTGTGGGTGAGAGCCTGCTCCACCACCGCCCGGCGGTGAAAGTGGTAGTTCAAAGCCGCTTCCAGCGCGGTGATCTCCCGTTCTTTCATGTGGGTCCAATGCAGGAACCGCGCTCCGCCAACAACCATGGCAGGGCCGGGAACCCTATTTCGGCGCCGGATTCTGTCCCGGCGCCGTGCCACTGTTGAGCCGGGTCAGCCGGTCCTTTTCGTCGCGCGCGGCTTTTCCTGCAGCCGTGCCTTCTTTGGTCAAATCGACGGCCTGGTTCGCGTACTTGAGAGCTTCCGCGTATTTTGTCTGCTGGTCCAGCGCCAGTGAGAGGCGCAGCACCGCCACCGGATCTACCTGCTGCGGAAACGCGTCGATGGATTTGCGCAGGTCTGCCTCCGCATCCGTCCAGGCCTTGGCGTTGTATTCCAGCGCTCCGATGATGGAGTACGCCTCCGATTTTAGAAACGCCTTATAAAGCGCGACCTGGTCGGGCGGCAGGCCCGCTGTCGGAATGTCCGTGTCCACTGTGGCCAGGGCGCGCTGCGCGTCTTTCTTGGCTTCGTCAATTCGCTGATCTCTGTCCAGGTCCGTGTCGTGGGTTCGTTCCGCCAGCACTTGGGCCACGCCTACCAGGGCTTCCGGCTGATCAGGGTCGTAGGCGAGGACCTTTCGCGCCATTTCCATCATTTTGTCGGCGTCATTGGCCTGCTGATAGGAGTTCATCGCCGATTCGTAAAGCACTATACGCAATTCGCTGTCGGGAAACTTCTTGGCGAAATCGTCAGCCGCTTTTTCCCGAGCTGCCCCGTCCGGCAACGCCTTGGCGGTGTTGTAGGCGTCATATTCCTCTTTTGTCTTAGCTTGCGGTGGGCGCTTGCCCTGCGGCGCCGCCGCCTGCCCAGTTGCGGGAGCCGTCTGCCCGGTTGTTGGCGTCGTCTGCCCACTCTGCGCTGGCTTGCTTGCGTCTTGCCCCAGACCGCAGACTGATATACCCAACACCGCAACCATCATCGCTGCTCGCTTCATGCGTTCTCCTGTGCCTTTGAACATCCTCGAGTCTCAACCGACGTCGCTGCCCATTGCCTTACAGCAACCCGGCATTGTAACCGGAATCAAGGCTTGCCTACTGAGGTTTCGCCGCTGGAGGCTCATAGGCCCGCGCCAGCCCTCGTTCTGCCGCCGCCTTGATCTCTGGCAACTGTCCGCCAGTTGTCAACGCCGCCTGGTACTCGATCACGGCTGCCGGGCGGTCATCCTTCAAATCCAGGATCCTTCCCAGGTACACGTGCGACCATGCGATCACCCGGGCTTCCTTGGCTTCCGCGATGGCTTTGTGAAAGTTATCCAGCGCGGTCGGCATGTCTTTATTAGCCACCGCCACTTGCGCCAGGATGAACAGCGCCCGCCCCTGATCGCCGATCTTCTTGTCCATCGCCTGCTGCGCCAGTTCTCGCGCGCCCTTGGTATCACCCGCCGCCAGCCGCTTCTCTGCGTTCACCAGCATCTGGCGATCCTGCAGCCGCGACAGCTGCAGCAGTTCCGGCGATGCGGACTTGGCAAAGTCTACCGCCGCCGCCTCTTTCTCCTCTTTTCTTACATCCACGGCGTCGAGTATGTCGGAATAGGCGCTGCGAATGCCTGCGGGATCCTTCTCGAACGACACCAGCGCGTTGTAGAAATACTTGGTCAGGATGTAACCCTGCCGCACCGCATCGTCCACCGCCTGCGCCCGCATCGCTTCCGCAGTCTGCTTGGGCCCCGTGGTGCGAATCTCGATGGCCCGCACCAGGCATTCGGTGACCAGCAACGAAATATCCGTTCGGAAGCCTTCCTCGAGGGGAGCGCGCTTTACCGACTGCAGCAGCGGCTCCAGCCGCTTGATCGCGATCGGATGTTTTTCCGCCAGCGGATCCATCAGGTAGTGCAGAAAAGTATGCCGGATCTCATTCATCTTCAACGGCGAGCCCTGCGGAGAACCCGCCGCCGAGTCCGGCGAGGGAAACACCACCACGTCGTAGTCCGATCCGTAGTTCCGGGCGTTAGTCTCGCTGGGATCACCCATGAAATCCAGGTAGACAGTGAAGTTGCGCCCCAGGTATCCCCCCGATTGCATCTTGAGGTAGATCTCCGTATCGAACACCATCTTGGCCAGCGGTTCGTGATAGCGGGTGGCCACCGCTGCATAGTTGCTCTTATGCCGCTCCCAGATCGTGTGCAATCCGGCTTTTTCGTAGAACTTTTCCAGCAGCGCCGCGAACCCCGCGATCGGACCCGCATCCGGAGGCATCTCGTTTTCCTTCACCTTGGGAAGAAAATTCGGCGGGCCCTGCAGATAAAGCGCCAGCGACACATACTGCGACAAATCGTGGGCCGCGCCGTTGCCCCGGGTCGATTGATAGAAGTCGCACATTGCGTTGGCGGTGGCCTGCGCATCGTCGGACGACTTCAGATTTTTCTCCACCTGCGCCCGGATCTCGATCCGCACGGGGTCGGAAATCGTCAAACCATCATCGAACCCGCAGGCGTTTACCGCCGTCAGGACGGCAAACAGGGTTTCGTTGGTGGTATCGAGCGTAATGGGGGAATTCTGCCCCGCGCATAACGGCACCAGCAGCCCCAGCAAAGCTGCCAGAATCGGCCCTCGAACCCGTGAACTCAGGAAAAACCTCCCCAGGATGGCTACTGCACGAAGTGCCGTACGATAGCGGACATAATCAAGTTTAAGTGCTTCCCGCCAGAGGGTCAATCGGAGGTTGGGGTGGAAGGAACGGACGGCAAAACTGCCACACCCCCTCCAACTACCACCGATCTGGGTTTGACCTTGGGCCAGGGCCCGCCCGCGACGCAAGAAGGTGAATGCATGCGGGGCGAGGATGCGAGGCAGAGACGCTGGTTGACGTAGAATCAAAAATGTTGGTGCACAAAATGAAGTTGGAGGTGGTTAAGTATGTCCCATCTTCGCTCAATCAGCTTTGCAGCAATTCTTTCCCTTTCCATTGTTCCCACACTCGCTTACGGCCAGAATGTCCCTGAAAAAAGGCAAATACCCCAAAGTTCACAGGCGCGTTCCAGCGTTAAGCCTGCTGAGATTCCTGAAGTTCGATCACTCTTGAACGATTCTGAAGCGTTGCCTGCTGAATTTGCTTCCGATGTATCTCTTACGTTGGTGGAGAACGGCTTTGTTCGAAACAGGGCTCTCAAAGCTAAGGTCATCACCCGTGCTTTTGAAAAAGCCTCTACCGCACAAGATGAGGTTATGCGGCGTCCCTTCGGAGCAAGCGTCGAGGAAACGTCACAAGGGCTGCACGCAATAGCTTCTTCGGTTACAGGTCTCAATCGAATTTCCCTGCAAGCGAGAGTCGTTCAACAAGTTGTTGCAACCGATCCTCGAAAAGCAAGGCAATTATTCGAATCAATGCAACCCCCGCAGCTAACCCCAGTTTCGTGTAATGAAAACTGGTACTTTGTTCCTGATTCCTACTACGATGCCCTTGCAGCGATATTACAGCGCGATTTCTCAGATCGTGAAATAGCGGATGGAAATAGAGCAGGATATCTAAGCTCAATCACTAGGCATACTCAGTATCACGTACAGCTCGTGCCTCTTGCCCGACTGTTGAGTGCTGGCGACTTCACGGAACAGGAGCTCAGGACGATCGTTCCCGTGTACGCCGCTATGTTAGCCGAGGTACACGGCGACCCCCTCTCATTCAGCATCTTGATGTCGGCACCCGACAGAGTTTTCGGAACGATCACCAGACTTCTTACTTCGCTTGCCAGACGTAACCTAGACACGCGAGCACTGCTTCAGGCTTTTCGTGATTATATGGTTCTTAACTTTAAGGAACCCACTTGCGATGCAACGAAGTCCTCAAACGGCCCTAAGTCATCTCTACCAGCTGCGATTGTGCAATTCAACGAAACATTTCAGTCGAGACTGTCGGCAATGAATCTCAGCGTCATTGGCGAGGACGAAATCAAAAGCAATGCAAAAGCCAGCGGTGTGGATGAGCCGCTTCCGTCGCGATGGAATTCATTGACATACTTTCAATTGTTGGAGTCTGTGCAGAATCTGAATACACCTCTGACCCAAAAGGAGTTAGCCGAAGGAAGAACAGAAAATGACGCGAAGTGGTTGAGCCAAGCACAGGATGTGCTCACCCAGCTGAGCACATGGTCAAATGAAGGCGAACCTGAAGCTGATTATTTTCACCAAAAGGCAATATTCTTGGAAACTTTGGCCCAAAGAACAATCGGCACGTCTTTGCATGCAGAAGTTCTCGATGCCTTCGTTCGCTTCCTGGAGCAGAATTCTTATCAAGAGGTTACTCCGGTCGATTGGTTTTTTTGCGCAAAACTTCTGCTCGCAAAGAACGCAGGGCCAAATAGCGCAAACTCTGATCTTAGACGTTTAGTCGATTCTCGGGAGCCGGTTCTCAGCGTCTATGCCAGATTGCAGTACTTGCTTCAATCAGCCAAACAGATGCCCACGGGCAAGCACGCGAGTGAGGGTACGGACGATAGAGATCGGAAGTGACATTGCCTTTGGATCGATGAGAATAATCGCTTTTCATAGTTAGGGGAGACTCTCGACTGCCCAGTACTCGGAGCGGGCCCTTAGTACTAAGTCCTTTCGCGGGTCGCGCAGACGGACTTGGATCGAATGTGGGCCGGGCTTTGGTTGTTTGGGCTGGAAACTGAGCAGATAGCGACCTCGGATACCGTTGGTAATGGATGCGAATGTGGCATCAAATGTTGAAAGAGAGATGTTTCACCGAGCGACTGTATAAACTAAGGTTAAATGCTTGACACCGATCCGTGGCACCACCACCGCACGCTGAGGCGAGCAACCATCATTGGAGTCTCTAATTTTTCTGATTACTGCACCCATAGCGCTAAAGCGGATCGATTTGAGTCTTCGTGCGCTCCAAGTCCTCTTTTCCGGCTGGATGATCTTCGTCCTAACGATGATGACACTGACTTACCGGGTTAGGTGTCCTCGATGCAGCCAGAAATTCTACGTTAAAGGAACTGTCTATTGGCAAATGGCGACCAAGTGCTTGCACTGTGGGCAGAAAAAGTGTGCCGATGTGGGCACGCCAACGAAGCCCGACGGGATCGGTCAGTGAGTGTAATCGCCAGCGATACCGGAAAGGGTCAACGGTGTCAGCGTTCACCGCTCGGCTCTAGCTCGACATCGACCGTCTTCCGGTCACCTGCGGCCAACCGGAGCACAGGACGTGATGGGTTTGAGGGATCTGTATAAACCCACCCTTTGTATCCTTTCGCAGAAACCACTATTACGAGATCACACTGCGGAGGTAAGGCGACATGAAATTCACCATCATTGGCACTGAACGGAGACGAGCCAGAGGCTTTCCCGTCCACGTCTAGATATTGGACCGATACTGCCTTCACCGGTTCTCCGCTGATCTTGTTTCTGACCGTTCCGATCAGGACTGCGCCCCCAGGTCGCAGTCGCACAGTGACATTTTGTGAGGGATTTTCCGTGGTAAGCGCGACTTTCTGGCCGGGATTCTGGTTTTGTATCGAATAGCCTTCCGCTTCGTTGATGGCGAACAGCCCGTAGCTTCCAAGTCTCAGCTTATCGATCTGAAACTGTCCGCCGTTGTCGGTGAATATATTGCACTTGATCGATGTACTGTTTCCAGACGCCACCGACGTGCATACGGTGGCATCGTTAACGACTTGACCGTCCTCATTCAAGACGGTTCCCGTAATGCGCCCAGCGGTTTGAGCTGTCGCAAAGGAAGCCACAGAGGCGACAAACGCTATCGCTAACCAGTTTCCTCGCATAGTTCACCACTCCTCTTGGGCTGTCGGGGGTTGCCATTCAGCCGATAGTCGAAATTGTGCACTGTTTTCAGTGCCGGAGCAACTAAGCCGACGCTTGTGAGTGCCGACTGTTTAGAACAGACATAACGCTCACCGAGAATGCCCGACAGCCGTCCGGGTCAAAAAGTGCTATGGAGATGTTGCAACAACTGAACGGACTACAAGTGGAATGGGAGCTTGAATTTATAGAAGAACATGTAGTGTTGACCGTCATCGCTGACGGGATCGAATCCTCCGCTGGCTGCGACGTGGGCTTCAAGTCGAAACAACTTTTTGCGAAACTTCGGGTCAGTTGGAAGTTCAATCACCAAATTGTTCGTTGATTGTCCCTCGTTCGGATAGTTTTCAACGTCAACCGCCCAGACCCGCTCGGCCCCTTCGTGGTAGAGTCGCTCCACGGCTTTCATTGACTCTTCGGGGCTTTGCTCGCCGATGGTTCTGATGTCGTGGTCCTTGGATTCTTTGACCCAGGCCAATGCTTCTCGGTGTGTCTTCGAATCGAGGAGTTTACGGCAGAAAGGGTCCTGATGTGCGCCGGAACCAGACTCGGGTGATGGAATTCGCACGAACAAGAACCAACCCAAGAAAGCAGCTGCCACGAACGAGATGAATATAAGCCACTTCATCAATCTGAATCGTAGACGACCAAATCCGGGAAGATAAGATTACCCCAGTGTTACCTCGGCAGGACGTCAACTGCTGTTAACTTCCTGGCTGGCGGCGTGATCTGCATCTCATCCAGAATGCTTTGGTGATACTGGCGGGGCTCATCGCCTTCACGTCTAACCGGTATCTCGATGTAAACAAAAAAGCCCTCTCCCACCCGGGAGAGGGCTGTTGCAATCGGAACGTGTTTTAGTCGTCGTCGTCGGCCTTCGTGGGCGCCTGTCGGTTGAACTCGCTCGCGGAGCGAACGGTCTTCTCGCCGGGGTAGGGGCGCATGAACCCGGTGGCTTCGTACCAGTTCAAGTGGTTGACGGTGTCCGAGTCTTCGGAGTCCGGCGTGTGCTGTTTGCCAGCGAAGACCTCGGCCTTCTTCGCCGTCCATCCAGCCCGGAGAGCCTTAACCGCAGGGCTCTCAGTCCGATTGGACCGAGCTTTGACCGCAGGGGTCGCAGCAGGTGCAGGGCACGAGGGGATAGTGGTCTGAGTCGGAGTCTGCGTTACACCCGTGTTCAGCGCGAACCCGGCGGGAACGTGCGTCCACGGCAGGAAGTTATTCGCCGGGGGGTTATTGATGAAGAGCGTCTGCATCGGCGAGGCCACCAAGTCGAACTGGTTCATGGGCTTCAGACCGAGAATCTGCTCGATTGTGCGGGTCATGTTGACCTGCGTGTAAAAGGTGCTGTCTTCGGTGACCCCGGCGCCGGTGCCATCGGGGTTCACTCGCTGCTTGACGTAGGGGCTGATGACATAGCCCGGGCTGCGGTGACCGTCCACATGGTCGACACCGGTCTGCGCATCGTCTTCCTCGATGAAGATCGCTGAAGAGGACCAGATGGGGCTGTGGCTGATGGCGTCGACAAAGCGGCCAACGGCCAGGTCGTTATCGGCCTGCATGACTTGCGCCGGCGGCGGCCCGCCGGTGTGGTCGGAGCTGATCCACATGAACTCCAATTGCGGCACCGTACCGTTGGTGACGTCATTCTGGAAATCCTGATTCCAGATATCGAAGCGGAACTGATCGGGGATGCCCAGGTCGAACTGCGGATAGGTCTGGACCGTGTGGTTAATCAGGTTCGGGAGCGGGGAGTGCGAGGCGACCGTGCTGTAGTTGTAGAGCTGCGGCTCAGCGCCGCACTCGTATGCCGTTATGTCGTTGAAGAAGTCAATCCACAGAGGCTCGGTGGTCGACCCGGTGGGCGTCAGGAACGAGTTGTACTCGATGTACTCGCCGTAGTTCTTAAACGAAACGCCTGCCTTTGCAGCCACGTCCCACAGGTGGCCGACTTTCTGGTAGGCAAGGGCCTCGCCGCCGTTGGAGGGGTAGTCGCGGAGCCAGTCCGGCGACTGGACGTCGTCGGAGTAGGGAGCCATGGCCTGCGTGATCCAGTTGTGACCGTCAGCCGACTGCCGGCTCGGGTCGTAGAAGTTGTCCAAAAGCGGGAAACGCTGTACCAGCGTGTGCGCGTTTGGCGTATCCGGTCCGATGCCGTAGTCGGACGCTGCGGTGCCGTCGCCGAACGTTGCCAGGGCGGGGTCGCCGTTGCCGCCGACCACGTCACCCAGGATCTGATCGTAGGTGCGGTTTTCGCGGATGATCACAAACACGTGCTTGATCAGCGACGGACTGCCGAGCTTCGCCGGGATTGCGACCGGCGTGGCAGTCGGTTTGCCACCGGAGGCAGACGTGATATTTTCCACCAGATCCCAATGGTTGTTGTCGTACACCTGCGACGTCATCACCGCCAGAGTCGAGCTGCTCGGAATCGGAACGATGCTTACGGTGCCGAGGTCTTGGTGGGTGTTCAAGTCGACCGCGTTGAATTCTTTTGCGTACGAATTTTCAGCCGTATTCGTCGGAGGCGGTAGCACACCGAAGCCCGTGCTGCCGATGCCCTTGTCGTTGGCAACGAGCAGCTCACCGTCCGCCGCGTCCAGCACGACCGAGCTCGGCGCATAGCCCACCGGGATCAGGCCCTGGACCTGGTCGGTGCTGAGGTTAACCACGGCAATCGCGTTGGCATTGTAGAGTGCTACGTAGGCGATGGCGTTCACCGCATCGACGGCGATCGAGTTCGGCCCCGCACCAACAAGGTTTCCGGGCACTTTGATCGGCAGCTCAAGTTTGATTGTCAACGCCACCGTATTGGTGGTCGTGTCAATCACCGTAATGCTGTCTCCATAGGCATTGGCGACCAGGAGGTAAGTTCCCCAAAGCGCCATGCCCGTCGGGTGCAGACCGGTTTCGATGCTTCTGGTGACCTTGAACGTGGACAGGTTCACCACGGAAACGGTGCCGGTGGACGTGGCGCCAGTCGGATTGTCGACGACGACCGGGGTGCCGTTCGAGTATCCCTGGAAGTCCGTCGCTTTAGCAATTCGTCCAGCCTCGTTGGAGACGTAGGCGCTGGTGCCATCCGGCGAGATCACGACACTGTGCGGGACGTTCCCGACGCGGACCTCCGGACCCTCTTTCGGCGACGGCTGGGTCAGGTCGATCTTGGTCAGCGTATCGTTGTTGTCCAGCACCACGTAAGCAGTCTTGCCATCTGAGGTGACCGCGATGCCGGTCGGATACGCAGTGTATGCACCGTCTGACACAACCGAGACGGTCTGGCCGCAGGGAATTTCGATGCTGCCGGTGGTCCCCGGAGGACTGTTCGGAAAGCAGGTAACGGTGGTCAGATAGCCGCCGTCGTTGATGTCCAGCGAAACCCCGACGTGGGCCTGGTCGGTGAGCAAACCCGTCACCGGGTCGACGCTGGCGATGGCAACGAAGGCCGGCCCGAAGCCGCCGTCCTGGCTAAACAGCAGGTGCAAGCCATCCGCCGTATAGGTAATGCCGACGGAACTGCCGCTCGTGCTGCCGAACGGTTTGTAGGTCTGCAGCACAGCGCCGGTCTGGGTGTTGAAAACGGTAACGGCCTGTGGAGCGCCCATCTGAAGGACGGCAGCGGTGTGCGTGGTGGTGTTCGGGTTCAGCGCGATGGCCTTGGCGCGAGTCGTGGTGCCGAGGTAGATCGTCGTGCCGGCAGGTGTGATGATCTGACCATTACTCACGACCCACGGGGTGGTAAAGGTTGAAGGGTAGTCCGGGCCCTGCGACCCGTTCTGGTTCGCACCGACTGTGTACGTCGGAAACGGTACGGACTGCGCAAATGCCGAAACGCTCAGAGCCGCTGCGAGCACGCCGACGGACAGAGGCAGACGCCTCATCCAAGACCTATTGCCAGACTTTCGGGACATTATGCTCCTCCTCGTGATTCTATGTTCGAGCCAAGCATGCCATCGTCGCTGCCAAGGGCTGACGCCCGCATGACGACGGGATTACATTCTCGTCATTTTCGAGAAGGGACGGGCATGCGGCTTGTCTGCACTGAAGCGGGCGCCAGTCACAACCAGGGCGAATACGCCTATTGGGATGAAGCTCGTGGGTTCCCCGCCCCTGGTGTCCGCACGTCAAGTTGCTTGTGGGTGCTGAATAAATGCAATCTCGCGAGGACGCTGGTGCGTGACCGCGCTCAACGTGCTTTTTCCTGTTCCATCATCCAGATGTGAGAATCCGGCTGAAGATAGCCAGAGACGACGCGCTTGCTATCCTGTGCAATTTTGAAACCTCCTACCTCCTATCGTCAATCGGAGGTTGGGCGGATTCTTCTGTAAAATAGCGGCGAGGAAAAAAAATTCATGAACCGGATCGCACTCTCGCTCGGCTTCGCGGCTTGTTTAGCGGCGCCTTTGTTTGGACAGATGGGTGGTATGGGTGTGACGTTCACCAAGGACGTTGCACCGATCCTGCAGAAAAACTGTCAGAGTTGCCATCGACCGGGCGAGGCGGGACCGTTCTCCATGCTGACGTATGAAGATGTACGTCCCTGGACGGGCGCGATCAAGCTGGCGGTGCAGCATAAAATCATGCCGCCCTGGTACGCCGACCCGCAATACGGACATTTTTCCAATAATCGCGCGCTCAGCAATGAAGACATCAAAACGATTGTGGCGTGGGTGACGGCTGGCGCGCCCAAAGGTGACATGAAGGACATGCCGGCTCCGCTCAGTTTCACGGAAGGATGGGGCATCCCAAAGCCGGACGTGGTTTTCCAACTCCCGAAGGAGTTCCCTGTGCCCGAGTCGGGCATGGTGGAATATCAGTATGCGATTGTGCCCACCGGTTTCACCAAAGACACCTGGGTGCAGGCTGCCGAAGTGCGTCCGACGGAGCGCGCCGTGGTGCACCACATCATCGCCTATGTTCGCGAGCCGGGATCGAGCTATTTCAAGGATCAGAAGCCCGGAGTTTTTTTTGAAGCTCCGCCGGAGAAAGACAGCAAAGCCGACACCAGCGCCCTGCCCAGCGATTTCCTGGTCGGCTATGCGCCGGGCCAGCCTGCGGAAATCCTGCAGCCGGGCCAAGGGAAGTTGATCAAGGCCGGGTCAGACATCGTATTCGAAGTCCACTACACGCCGAATGGAAAGCCTGTGATGGACCGCACCAAACTTGGGCTCGTCCTGGCGAAAGAAGTTCCGAAAGACCGAGTGCAAACTCTTTCCGCGGTCAACGGAACGTTCAAAATTCCTCCGGGAGATCCGAATTACCGCACGGATGCCTCGTTTGAAGTAGCCCACGAAGTGACGTTGGCCGGCCTGCATCCTCACATGCATGCGCGGGGTAAGGATTTTGAATACCGCTTGGTGTTTCCCAACGGCGAGACGCGGACTCTGTTGCGCGTGCCCGCCTACAACTGGCACTGGCAGCTCTGGTACAACCTGGAGGAACCGATCGTTTTACCGAAGGGCACGAAGATTGAGTGCACCGCGCATTTCGACAACTCGCCGGATAATCCGGAGAATCCGGATCCCACGAAAACTGTGATTTGGGGTCAGCAAAGCTGGGATGAAATGATGGTAGGTTTCTTCAATTTGGTGTATGACGCCAGAGTGCCCGCGAAAGACTTGATCCCCGAGAAGAAGGCCGCGAATCCTCCCGACAAATCGACGGTTGTCCGCAACTGAGGGTCGACGTCTGAACGATCGGAGGAAATTCGGACGGAAATAGTCGCCACCCTACGCCAGTTTGCGCGCGAATTCCATCTCCTGCCGCATGTCTTCGTTTACGTCGCCTTCTTTTTCGTATTCCACCGCGACCAGTCCGGCGAAGTTCTGCCGGCGCAGCTCCGTCATCACTTCCGGAATTTTCGAGATCCCTTTTCCGAGCAGCACATTCACTTCTCCGTCCACGGCCTGAATGTCCTTGAGGTGCACCAGTTTCAGACGCGGCGCCAATTTTCGCACTGCGTTCACCGGATCTTGCCCGCACGATGCAAAGTGGCCCACGTCCGCGGTAGCGCCAACCGTATCGGAGAGTCCCTGCAGCGCATTCAGAACGTCCTCAGGACTCTCATAGGCAAACTTCTGGCCCTTGAAGTAATGGTTATGGATTCCGAAGGTCAACTTTTCCTGCGCCAGGCGGCGGTCAATTCGATTCAGAAGGCTGCCAGTCGCGTCGCCCGTAATATTGCTAACGCCCAGGATCCTGGCGAACCGAACGGCATTCTCGAGGTCGGTGTCTTCTTTGATGGTGGCTGAGTAATAGGACACGCAGCGTATTCCCGCCTCATCGAACTTGGCTCGAGCTGAACGAAACAGATCATCGGCAGGATGGTTCATCAGCATGAACTCGCCCCGGGACATTTCGACCTCCCGAACCCCCAGAGCTTTCAACTGCACGATCATCGCGTCCATGGAGAGATTGTGATAGCTGTAGGTGCCTATCCCGACGTTGAGCCGAGTCGATGCCCGCAAGGCAACTGCTGTCGCAGCGAGGCCGGCCGCCATTGTCTTCACAAAGCTTCTACGCGTGACAAAAGTTGTTGGCATTGTGCTTTCTTGCCGGCGCTCTATTTTCCAGGCAATGGCCGCGATGTGACATCCGCATTCTCCAGCCCCATCGCCCAGGTGATGGCCTCTGTAATCATCTGCTGAAATTCCGGCTTGTCCCAATTTTCTGCCACGTGTCCGAGCGTCGTGTAATAAACCCGGCCTTTGCCATACATCTTCGCCCAGGTCACCGCGAAGTCGCCATCGGTGCGGTGGACGTTCTTATTCTTCATGTCGAGCTTGCTCACGTCGAGCCGCATTAGCACTCGTACTTTGTCCCGGGAATAATTTCTCATCTGATAAATCTCGTCGCGGAGCACAAAAGCATGCGGCCATTGCTGCATGCCCGGAAAACTAGGGTCCTCCACCATAATGGGCGCGTCGAAAGTTAACCACGGATGCTCGTCGTAGTAGCCGCCGATCATGTCTCCATATTCTGGCCAGTCAACAAAAGTAATGGCGGCGCTGTGCACTCCGATGAATCCCTTGCCGTCATCGTGGAGGAACGAGATGAAATCGGCCTTCTGCTGCGCGTCCATTTCGAGGTCGCCGCCGGTGTAGAAAAGTACGGCGTCGAAATCGTTCAGATTCTTGGCGTTGTATTCCAGCTTTTTCTTGGTCAGGGCCTCGGTGTCGGTGCGCAGCGTGGTGTCCCAAAGCCCGGTCTCCGCTCCCAACCGCTCGATCGTAGCCATCGCGTGGGAAACCGCTTCGTGCCGGTATCCTTTTTCTTCCCCAATCACTAAGAGATGCTTCTTCGGGGGTGTAGGGGGGATAGGCGCGGCCGACCCTTGGGCCCAGCCGAGATCGCACAGGGCTAGGCTCAACCCTAGAAACAAAATCCGGATCAGATTCTTCCTGCTCTTCATTAGTCACATCCTACATTTTCACCGAGAGATTACCACTACCAAGGAATACGAAACCAATACAAACGAATACGAATAAGAATCGACAACGAATACGAACGATTACGAATCGCCTTGACAGAGGCGGAAAGCCTATGTAATCTCGCCAGCCATACAGATCGCACGCTCTGCGGTAGCGTGCAGCTCGGGATACCGTGGAACGCCCGTGCGGCCTCTACTTCCCCTTGAGGCCCTGGGGCTCTACGCCGAACGCACTCTTGCATAAGAGGCGCCATGTCTACTCGTCGTTGCAAGTTCTTGCTGTCTGCCGTCCTGGTGGTGCTTGCCCTGGCCACGGTGTGCCCGTTCTCGTTATGGGCGGGCACCGGATTTCAACCCGTCAATCCCGACGAACTGAAGATGACCGGCGATCCTAAGGCGCCGGGTGCGCCCGCCATCATTCTCTATCGTCAAGTGGACCGCGACGACAACGGCCGTACCTCTCACGAAGACAATTACTATCGGGTCAAAATCCTGACCGAAGAGGGGCGCAAGTATGCCGACATCGAGATCGTCTTTGTGAAGAACAGGAATAACGTCATTGGTATCCATGCCCGCACGATCAAACCCGACGGCTCCATTCGGGATTTCGACGGAAAGGTTTTCGAGAAGACGATCGAAAAGAACCGCGGGGCAAAGTATCTTGCGAAGACCTTCACGCTTCCCGAGGTCCAGCCCGGCAGCATCATCGAGTATTACTACTCTTATGATCTCCAGGAGAACGCCCTTTTCGATTCGAACTGGATCTTGAGCGATGAGCTGTTTACGAAGAGCGCGAAGTTCTCCCTGAAACCCTACAGTCACGGCTATCCCAACAACTTCAACTTGCGATGGACTTGGCACGCGCTTCCTCAGGGCACGGTTATGCCTGCGGAGGGTCCGGACCATATCGTCCGAATGGAAGCTCACGATATTCCCGCGTTCCAGAGGGAAGACTTCATGCCTCCCGAGAACGAAGTGAAATCGCGAGTGGATTTTATCTACTCCCTGGACTTGCCCGAAAGCGACACGAACCGGTTCTGGAAGCAAGTGGGGAAGAAGCGGAATGGTGCTCTGGAAGGCTTTGTGGGCAAGCGCAAGGCTATGGAAGAAGCGGTGGGACAAATCGTTTCGGCGAATGATGCTCCGGAGGTGAAACTGCGAAAGATCTATGACCGGGTGCAGCAGATCCGCAACACGTCTTACGAGCTCCGCAAAACCGAGCAGGAAGAAAAGCGAGACAAGGAGAAACCGGCGACGAATGTCGAGGAAGTATGGAGGCGGGGCTACGGCGATGGCGTGCAGCTCACATGGTTATATCTAGGGCTGGTTCGCGCTGCCGGATTCGAGGCTTATGGTTGCTGGGTTTCAGATCGCAGGCAGTATTTCTTCAGTCCTGTGACGATGCAACCCGAAAAGCTGGATGCCAACGTAGTTCTGGTCAAACTGAATGGCAAGGATCTCTATTTCGATCCGGGGGCTGAGTTCACGCCCTTTGGCCTCCTGACTTGGTCGGAGACTGGAACACCGGGACTGCGGCTGGATGGCGATGGCGGAACCTGGATCAAAACCACGCTACCCGTGAGCGCGGAGTCTCAGATCCTGCGGAACGCGAAACTGAAGCTCTCCGACACTGGCGACCTCGAAGGCAAGCTCACCGTCACCTATACCGGACTGGAAGGCATGTACCGGCGACTGGAGCGACGAAACGCGGATGAGGTTGAGCGAAAAAAATTTCTGGAAGACGAACTGAAGGAACAGATCCCGGCAGCCGCCGAGCTGGAGTTGACCAATAAGCCGGACTGGGCCAGTTCGGAGAAGCCTCTGGTGGCAGAACTCGAAGTTAGAATTCCTGGCTGGGTGTCGAGCGCGGGGAAGCGGGCTGTTCTTCCGGTTGGTTTCTTCGCGGCAAATGAGAAGCGCATTTTTGAGCATGCCGACCGGGTGCATCCTATCTATTTTGAATATCCGCACGAGAAGATCGACGACGTGACCATCGAGCTTCCGACCGGTTGGCAAGTCAGCAGCGTGCCACTGCCGCAAACTCAGGATGGGCACGTCGTTCTCTACGACTTGAAGATGGAGAGTGGCAACGGCACCATCCGCGTGACTCGCAAGCTAAACATTGATCTCATGATCCTGGAGCAGAAATACTATATGGCGCTGCGAAATTTTTTCCAGACGGTGAGGACCGGAGATGAAGAACAAATCCTGTTGCAACCCGGAACGGCCAGCGCCAGTAACTGACGCTGATATTGACACTGGAAACAACGTCCGGCGAGGGCTGCCCGTCGGCGCAGTTGCGGTGCTTCTATGCGTCATGGGTTGCGCTCCACTGGCCGTGGCGGGCGGGGATGCTCCCTCGTGGATGCACGCCCTTGTCAACGCGCCTGTATCTTCCTACGACGAAAAGACCGACGCCGTCCTGCTGTATTCCGAGACCAACGTAACCATACTTTCCACCGACAAAATCAGAACGCAGGTTCGCGAAGCCTACAAGATTCTCCGCCCCAATGGCCGCGAGCACGGTTTCGTCGCTGTTCACTTTAATCCGCAGAGAAAAATTAAAAGTCTGCATGGCTGGTGTATCCCCGCGCAGGGCAAGGACTATGAAGTCAAAGACAAAGATGCTGTGGACCGGTCCCTGTCCGGCGGGGGCGAGCTCGTGGACGACGTTAAATTCAGGGTGCTGCAAATTCCCGCCGCCGACCCCGGCAACATCGTAGGCTATGAGTACGAGGTCGAGGAGTTGCCTTTCCATCTTCAGGATATTTGGCGCTTCCAGGAGCCAGATCCCGTGCGAGAGAGCCACTATTCGCTGCAGCTTCCTGCCAGTTGGGAGTTCAAGTTCTCATGGCTCAACTACCCGGAGGCAAAACCGGTGGAGGCCGGGAACAACTTGTGGCGGTGGTCGGTGAACGATGTGAAGGGCGTCCGCAGCGAGCCGGAGATGCCCCCGGTAAGCGGCGTCGTCGGCCAGATGGTTGTGTCTTTCTTTCCGCCGGGCGGCCGCGCGGTGAACGGATTTGCGGCCTGGGATGACATTGGCAAATGGTACGGCGGCCTGGCCAGCGGACGTCTCGATGCTTCGCCGGAAATCAAGCAGCAAGTGGCCACGCTAATCGCTTCGAAGGGCGACCAGCTGCAGAAGATGCAGGCACTCGCTCAATTCGTGCAACACGACATTCGCTATGTGGCTATCGAACTCGGCATCGGCGGGTGGCAGCCCCACGCCGCGCCCGATGTTTTCTCGCACCATTACGGCGACTGCAAGGATAAAGCGACTCTGATGCGCTCCATGCTGCGGGAAATTGGCGTGGACTCTTACTATGTGGTGATTAATTCCAATCGCGGAGCCGTTACCCGCGACATGCCCGCGCACGATGCCTTTAACCACGTCATTACCGCCATCAAGTTGCCCGATGGCGTCACCGGTCCGTCGCTGATCGCCACGCTGCAGCATCCCAAGCTGGGCAGAATTCTCTTCTTCGATCCCACGAATGAGCTGATGCCATTCGGCCAGATTGGTGGCTACCTGCAGGCAAATTACGGATTGCTGGTGACGCCCGACGGCGGCGAACTGATCGGCCTCCCGCAGCAACCTTCTGCCATGAACAGCATCCAGCGCACCGGGACCCTGACTCTCGACCCCAGCGGTACGCTGCGGGGCGACGTTAAAGAGGTACGCCTGGGGGACCGCGCGTCCACGGAGCGATGGAGCCTGCGTACCATCACCAAGGACACGGACAGAATCAAGCCGATCGAGGCCCTTCTTTCCGGCTCTCTCTCCACTTTTCGCATCACCAAGGCCACCGTAATTAATCAGACGCTCACAGATCAGCCGTTCGGGTTCAACTATTCGTTCGAGTCCACCAGTTACGCCAAGAATGCCGGCAACCTTCTCCTGGTCCGGCCGCGGGTGCTCGGAGTGAAAGCGCAGGGCTTTCTGGAGACCAAAGAGCCGCGAAAGTTTCCCGTGGAATTCGAAGGCCCCTCACGCGACACCGACGAGTTTGAAATCACAATTCCTCCCGGCTACGAAGTGGATGACCTGCCGCCAGCCGTCGATGCCGACTACAGCTTCGCCAGCTATCACTCGAAGACCGAAGTCAAAGGCAACGTGATCGGCTATAGCCGGACATTTGAAGTGAAAGAGTTGAGCGTCCCGGTGGACAAGACCGAGGAACTCAGGAAGTTTTATCGCATCATTGCCGGCGACGAACGAAACACTGTGGTGCTCAAAACGGCGTCGAAGTAGAGACTCCTGCGCACTATGCCGTAAACTTTCGGCTAGTGTATGACTACGGTGTTCCCAGACCCGGTCAACCTACCTTGCGTTCGAGCCTAATTTGGAGGGCTGATTTGCATCCCAGATCGAAAGCCTGCCTTTCAAACCCGCGAGCACCGCATGGACCGTCCCGCACACGCTCGTGCGGAGGGAGCGGCTGGGACCTATCGCTGCTAAGTCGAATTCCGGCCGCGCGCGCAGCTAGATAGCCGGAACGCATCGTCGGCAAAGATGTTTGCGGAGGAGTACCACCCGTAAGACAGTCAGAAGCCAACAGCCGTCCCCCGACGCATTTCATGGTGTCGCATCCTAGCACTGAGGGTTGTGAAAGATGGAGCGCACCCACTCGATGGCCTATCGACTCGCCCGTCGATCAGGCGGCCCAGTGTACACTTCGAGACAGGCGCAGAATGGTTCACTTAGGAACGGAATCTACGAGTAATCAGTCGCAAGCAGACACCGCCACGCCTATGGGGGACGCAACTCGACCGCTTGATTCGCCCGAGCAAATTCTCCAGCAATGTATTTCCAGGTCGAAATCCCGATTGGAATTCTGGATTGAATTTATCCAGTCTTGCGGCGTCCAGCACATGGCCGAGGTGGGCGTCTATCGTGGAGATTTCGCGGCCGTCATGTTGCGGCGTTGCCTGGGTTTGACCCGGTATTACATGGTCGACCCTTGGAGGCACTTGAATGACTGGAACAAGCCATCCAACAAAGCGGATTCGGAATTAGAGGCGTTCTTCCAGGAAGCAAAAACGAAGACCGATTTCGCCGCCGCCAAACGAGTGATCTTGCGGGGCAAGACTACCGAAGTGATCGACCAGATCACCGACGGCGAGTTGGATTTTGCCTACATCGATGCCGATCACACCTTGAAGGGCATCGCCATCGATCTGATTCGCGTCTACCCCAAAGTGCGCAACGGCGGCTTTCTGGGCGGCGACGACTTTACAAGGTCGGTATGGGAACACAACACTCGATTCGAGCCGACGCTGGTATTCCCGTTTGCCGTATATTTTGCGGAAGCCGTCGGCGCCACCATCTACGCGCTGCCGCACTCGCAGTTCTGTCTCCAGAAAACGAGTTCCTCACAATTCGCTTTTGTCGATCTCACCGGCCATTACGATGACGTCGGCCTGCAAACCCAATTCGCACCAGAAAAGCTCCTGAAACTCGCGGCGGGCGAGCGCTTCCCTCGACTGCTGCGAGTCGCTAGGAAAATGCGAGGCCTGCTTCCGGAGTAGAAACGACGGGACGAAGCCGGTTCGATTAAGAATGCCCAGGTGCCCCACTTCCCGCGCTCTTAGCGCGAAACGCCCCGAGCTCGGTCGAAGGGTGGGGAGCAGCTATCCTCTTACGCTGATCTTCGAAAACGACAACACCGCACGCCCCACCGTTGGCTTGCCCATCGACAATGCCGGACGGAACGTCGTGAAGGTCATAAAATCAATCAGCATGCTCTTCTGCTGCGGCGCCAACTCTTTCGAATTGTCGGGATCCGACAGAATGCGGTAATCCTGCACCCGCCCGTTGGCGTCAATGTAGGCTTCAATCACCAGCGAGTCGTCGTTGATCGGATTCATGCCGAACGAGCTCTGCTGCAACTCCGGCGCCTGGTTCACCATCACCAGCGGCACGTCTTGACTATTCGCCTGCAGGGTGGGCACGTAAAAGAACGCCATCACCACGCCAAAAATCACCAGCGAGGCCAAAAATCCCGCCGCCGCGGGAACCATAAACGCATTCAGCAGATTCTCCAGCCGCACCAGCGGACCCTGCAACGGCTGCCGTGCATGCGCCGCTTCCCGCGAAATCGCCAGCCGCAACTTCAATCCCAAATCTTCCGGAGCCTTCGGCCTTCCCACGCTCACCAGCATGCGCTGCGACTCGCGCAACAGCTGGTATTCCTGCTGGCAAGCCGCGCAGCCCGCCAGATGCCGCTCCACTCCCAGCATCTGCCGGCCCGTGACCGCTCCATCCAGGTACGGCGAGAACAGCTGTTTCGCCTCCGTGCACCGCATTTCCCGTGCACTCATCGCGTCACCTCTACCCTTCTACCCCCACCAGAAACCCGCGGCCCCTCAGCATTTTTGTCTCGCGGAGCCGTCAACCCCATTTCCGCTCCCACCTGCCGGATGTAAGGCGTCAGCCGCTGCTTCAGCGCTTCTCGCCCGCGTGTCAATCGCGATTTCACCGTGCCCAGGGAAATCTCCAGCACCTCGGCAATTTCCTCATACGACATTTCTTCTAGATCGCGCAGCACCAGCGTCGTCCGGTAGGGTTCCGGAACCTTTCTCAATTCTTCTTCCACTCGGCGCCGCACCTCGTGGTGCGCGACATTGTCGAACGGAGACTCCGCATGGTCGGTCAGCGCCACCTGCATCTGCTGCGACCCTTCCGGCATGCAGTCCGAATCCGAGGGTTCAATCGAAGTTTCCTGCGCCTTGTGCCGGAACCACCACCGTCTCCGGTTCGCCGCCTCGTGCAGCGCAATGCGATAGATCCAGGTCTTCAGGCTGGACTGTCCATGAAACTGTTTCATCCCGCGAAACACTTTCAGGAAAACTTCCTGCGCGGTCTCGGCCGCGTCCGAAGGATCGCCCACAATCCGGTACACCAGCCCATACACCGGCTGCTGAAATTCCCCAATCAGCCAGGCGTAGGCCTCTTCCGAACCAGCCTTTAACTCGGCGACCACGGCCGCTTCCTGCGTCTGTGTCTGCGCCGCGATCGGACTCGCCAGATTTCCCAAGGTGGTTGCTCCCGCCATAATCCTCCGGCGTTCCCTCAATTATAGGATTTCCCACCCCTCCGCGTCCGTATATTTCACCCGTGGCCACTTACCCTCGATCACGGCCAGACGCGGTACGTCTGCAAACATAGACTCCGCCAGCGCGCCCAGGGTTCCCGCAATAAGTACCTTATTATCAGCGAATAACAGCCGAGCCCAGGAGGGCGACGCACCAGAGGACGCAAACCAGGCTGCTTACCACCCCGTTATTCGGTCGGTAGGTAACCCTTTAGAGGTTACTGGAAGCCGATCCCTTACGACCTCGGGAAGGGCACGGCTTTCAGCCGTGATGCCCAAGAATCTGGCGATCGGACTTCAGCCACTGAGCTTCTGCGTCGTGTCCCAGTGCCGAAGGGTTTATGGGATGACGCCGTCTCAAAAACGCAAATGAGTGTTCGGGTTACGTTGCGCAGTGGCTCCGATTGCCTGAGACAATTCCACATGCGATCTATAGGTCTATAGGTCTGTTCCCAAACCGCATCCACTGCGTCTTTTGCAGGCCTTGACACCGCACCCCAGTAGCATCACAATGTAGGACTAATTATGCTTGGCGAGTTCGAATACCTCATACTCAGCGCGGCTGCGCGCTTGCACGATGACGCTTACGGGGCCGCTATCCGCCACGAAATTGAGGAAGCAACCAGGCGCCATTGCTCGATAGGAGCCCTTTATACGACGCTCGATCGTTTGGAAACGAAAGGCCTCATCAAAACCTGGATGGGCGATCCCACTCCGCAGCGGGGGGGCCGACCGAAGCGCATGGTGCGTGTTACCGCGACGGGTATCCGTGCCGCAAGCGATTTTTACCTTGTGGTGAGGCGAGTCAGCCGAGGTGTCTCATGGGAGGCGAACCGAATCGCGGTCCGATGGTGACGAGAATCTTCTGGCGGTTGGTTGACATTCTGTCTGGAATGCTAGACGCCGACGAGCGCCAGGCTGTGCGTGGGGACCTCGCCGAATCCGGGGACTGTGCCGGTAGGGCACTACGCGACGTTCTCGGCTTGATCGCCCGCCGACAAATCGGTATCTGGAAACAGTGGCAGCCCTGGCTAGCCCTGCTCGGCGTTGTGTGTCTGGCAGGAGTACCGCTGAGTCGAATCCTGTTCCGGTTCAACGTTGATCTTTCCCAGCAGTTGATGGCTTATCAGCAATATGGAGTGCACTTCGGAACCCTCCTGACCCCTCAGCAGGATATGGCATTCTTGCTGTGCTTGGCGGTCGCATTGCTGGTGTGGTTGTGGACCTGCGGATTCGTCCTCGGTTCACTTTCGGGTCGTGCGATATGGTTCACGGGGTCCGCGTTTTACCTCATGGTCTTGGATTCAACGTGGGTGAGGTTCGCGCTATCCGGCAATATCATCCTGCGTAACGCGGGACTCCTTCGGCTGTTTGTGGCCGCCACAGTGCCCCTCAATATCGCAACCCTTCTATTCTTGCTCTCAGGTTTGTGTGGAGCAGTACTCGGAATGCATCGGCGAGTGCTACCGTTGCGCGCTGTCTACATCCTGGCCTCGGTCATCACAATCCTCACGATACTTACAACTTGGATGAGCGGCTGGTATGAGACCGCGCACGAAACGTGGAGTGCCGGAGCATGGCGTGGAGCTTCATTGCTCATGCGGCTGTTGCCATTCGTGCTGGTAAGTTGGCCAGTGGCCTACCTGCTGGCCACGGCGAAGCGGTGGACCACAACCGAACCGGGCGGCCCATCCTAGTGCGTTCTGTGCGCTAGGGGGCGGATTCGAATGAGCGCATCACTTGCGGGATAGACTCGCGCTCTCCCGCAACAACGCCGCCACCGCAGCGCTAAACACGCCTCGCACTCCGGGTTCGAAGTCATGCAGCGACCTTCCGATCATGAGCATCGCCATACCGTGCGCCAGCATCCACAGCGCCAATGCCAGGCGGGTGTGATCGTCGGGGACGCCTCCCAGCTTCTCGGCCAGCTTCCGTCTTACCACGTCCAGGGCGGGCCGAGTCTCGCGGCTGGGAGCCCGCCCGGCACGCGATGCGCGAAAGAGTTCATATTCGTGCTGATAGAACAACTCGTATTCCCGCGGATGGCTCAAGCCGTAGTCCACATAGCGCTCGCATATCTCTTCGGGTGTCCGCGAAGCTTCCGCCAGGGCGGTGACCTCTGCCCGCATCCGCTGCACCAGAGCCCGCAGAATGTCTTTCCGGTCCTTGAAACGCCGGTAGAGTGCGGGTGTATTCGTGCCCGCAGCTTTGGCCACCGCGCGCATGGTGAGAGCCTCTTCGCCGCCCTTGGCCCACAGCTTGCTGGCGGCGGCTAAAATGCGTCCTTCAAGATCCGGATCCGGGTGCCGTGGCATGGGATTACCCTCGTCAATTATTGTATTGACAATGTAGACGTAACGCTGTATAAATAATTTAGCACAAGGGCCCTCCCCCTGCTTTACATCCTCTGATGTCAGGTTTGGTGCCGCCGGTGGTTCATCCCCCGCGGCAGTGTTTGCCGGGTTTCCCCAGACATGAGGTCCAAGGCCTTCAGTAATGTGCACGATAACGTTTACGATGTAACCATTACGCTGTAAAGAGTATTTCGGATTCTTCGTCTTGGGATGTTCGCTTTTTGGATGCTCCATCCTCGGATGTTCGGATCCCCGGCCCCCTCCCCGAATTTAATGCTGTTCGATGCAGGAGTGTTGCGATGTATTCCTGGGAGAACCCAGATGATAGAGTTGCCATCCTTCAACTGAATTCCGAGCTGCGGCAAGCCCA
>Ga0209006_10000445_pt1 | contig 39933 bp, 26 predicted proteins | sample JacPin_JW_Ref_O2_FD_188567 | JGI IMG/M metagenome (GOLD analysis project Ga0209006, IMG submission 188567) | Forest soil microbial communities from Algoma, Ontario, Canada - Jack Pine, Ontario site 1_JW_Ref_O2 (SPAdes) (version 2) | ecosystem: Environmental > Terrestrial > Soil > Boreal... | reverse complement strand
AATCACCCAAGCAGCAATCACACAATCGACAATTCCTAGGTTGCCGTCTTGCGGATGGTGATTGGACCTTGCTTGTCATTGGAGTCCAGGCGGGAGCCGGCGGGTGACAGGCGGCGCATGGCGGTTGCGGGCGTGGCGTGTGCCGGGTTGCTGTTGCGGACGGCGTAAAGAACAACTTCGACGCGGCTCGACACTCCCAGCTTATCGAAGATGCGGAACAGATAATTTTTCACCGTGTGCTCGGTGAGCTTCAGCCGTTCGGCGATCTGGCGATTGGTCAGACCCTCGGCCACGCAGCGGACGACATCCGTTTCACGGGCGGAGAGCAGCCCAGCATGGAGATGCAGTTCGCCGGGGAATGCGGGCTGCGCCAGCGCCTGCAACAGAAATTGCAGTTCGTTGCTGTTGGCCCAGACCTGGCCGTTGGCCACGCATTGAATGCACTTGGCCAGCAGGCGGAAAGGTTCGGTGCGGCAGAATACTCCCTGCGCGCCGGAGCGGAATGCTTCGATCACGGTCATGCGCTCGGATGAGTCGAGCAGCACGATGACACGGGTCTCGGCGGACTCCAGACGAATCTTGCGAATCAGGTCGGTGCCTTCGCGCTTGGGATCTTCCAGGTGCGAACTGACGACGGCAACCTGCGGTCTTTCCTTCTTTACTAACCCCAAAATCCCCCGCGCATCGGAGGGCGACTCGATGATCTGAAACTGGTCTTCGCGGGTCAGGGCCTCGACCAGCAGCTGCGTGCTCATGGAGGTCGTATCCGCGGCGAGAACCCGAGGCTTGATCTGATTGGAAACGGCTGTGAGATGCGCCATAAGAGTGATTGTGAGCCGCCGCTTGCCGAGCGTTACAGAATCAATGCTGACTGGCGGGCATTTCTGCCGGCCGGATCGTTACTTATACGTTATCTCGAATGAATCGTTATCAGGACGTTAATCGCGCTTCCCGGCGGGCTCGACTCGTGGTTTCCTTTCAATAAAGACACTTCAGTGAAGCGTAGGAGAAGTTCGTCTCTATGTAAATGGCACGTCCGGGGGATATCTTTCGATTCCAACTAGGCGACGTAGTCGAAAAGCCCATCCCCTAGCCGGGTTTGGCTGAATTCGGTAATGGCACCTTGGAGGCATTGACAAAACGGGTCAGTCTTGGGTGTCATCTTGAGAAATTTTGCGGGCGTGTTCCTCTTATACACCAGGAGTTTTCCACAAGGTCCATTCGAATCAGACTCTTGCCGAATGCCGATATTTCCTCGGCGATCGGCCCTAACCCGATTTCAGGGAGTCTTTCTACTCCGTCCTTTCCACTCTTGCAGGTCTTTGCATAGATGCCTAGAATTCTCATAACAGTCGGGGCAATACCGTCCCTGACGTTTAACGATCTTAAGCATTTCGATTCTGAAGTACCTGTTCCTCCCCTTAACTGCAAGTTCATCCGGCGTTCCCCCACGGTTGTTTCAGCCGACAGAGGATTGCTACGCCATCCGCAGGGCTCTAAGTCCCGATGGGACTGAGAGGGCGGAGCTACGAACAGGGCTTCAAATCTTCTTCCTGTAAGAAATTCAGCACGACATCGCATTGAACTGGGGACGGCGACCGGCAAGTGCCGGTAGCCACGCTAGGGGCGTAAAACCAGCTTCAAACTCGAACACAAATAAGCCAGACAAACTAAACCAGGTTCGAATCAACGATGAGACCGAGCGCTGCTGTGGCGGCTTCGGCTCCTGCGATGGGGACGCAAAATGAATCCAGTGGAAATGAAAATCGAGCAGAGCAGTGGCGTAGAAGTACGAGGACACGAGATGGCCGGGATGCCGCAATGGTCGCTGCGCGTCTTCCGCGATGAAGCGGAGATGAATGCGATCAGCAGCGCTCTGCACAAAACAGGATGGAACCGCAAGCGGGCCGCTCGACTGTTGAGCATCAGTTATCGCGGGCTGTTGTACAAGATCCGGCGGCATAATATTGCGCCTCCGGCTCAGTTGAGCTAGGCAATAAGATTACTGGACAAAGTTGCAAGAACTTGCAAGGCGGCAGGCAAAAAGCGGCCGGTCAGTGCTGGGTCTGTGAGTGTTTCGGGAGCGTTAAAAGGGGCTGGAGAGGCATCCAATTCGATACCTCTCTTTAGTCTCTAGTGACCTCACCTAATACCCCAAAGGCTGATTGTAAGCACTGATAAAGTCAGGATTTTTGAGCGAAATGTCAATGGCACTCGCGCTAGGGACTTTAGACTCTAATCCGGCTAGTCTTTCTACCACTTGCAGGGTTTTGCGATGTCCGATATCGTTTGAATCAAGGTTAACGCCTGCTAAGTCAGGCGCCCAAGCAGTTCAGAAATCTGTTCGGTAATCCCCCCTTCGAGAACTCTAGCTTTGCTGATTGAGTGTCGCCCACGTTGGCGGCAACCACTGGCCTTAGCCTCGGTGTTCCCGAATTGTTTGCAGTCACGGATGTGACTGAGAGGGCGGAGCTACGAATACCAGTAACCAATTGGCTAACGACGTTGGGCACCAAAGTTCTTTCCCGATGACCGAGACCGTCGCGCAGTGGTACGCCATTAGGACGCGTTCGCGCCATGAAAAAGTTGCCACGCGCGAACTAGAGGCGCAAGGCATTCCGGTGTTTCTGCCGCTGGCGACTTCAGTACGGCAGTGGAGCGACCGCAAGACCAAAGTCGAGATGCCGCTGTTTCCGGGGTACGCCTTTGTGCGGGTCGACTTTCTTTCTTCGGACCGGGTGCGGGTGCTACAGGCGACCGGAGTGGTGAGCTTCGTTGGCCCGAAGCCGGCGGAGGCAGCGATTCCCGAAGAGCAGATCGAGTCGATCCGAACCATTCTGCTGCGCAAGATCCCGGTGGAAGAGCATCTGTTTCTCACGCTGGGACAGAGGATTCGCGTACGTAGCGGATCGTTAAACGGAGTGGAAGGAATTCTGGTAGCGGTGAAAGGTATGCGGACGCTGGTGATTTCGGTCGAGCCGATCCAGCGTTCAGTGAGTATCAATCTCGAAGATTACGAAGTGGAAACGGTCTAGGAACTTATGCCGAACACGATGGAAGCAGAAGTAATGGAACAGACGCAGGAACAGGTCCCCGCGCAAGTCACCATGCAGGTCTCCACGCAAGTACAAGTAGAAGATCCGCAGCAACCGCAGGCGGTCCAGCTCGAGGCGGCGCACTTTTCCGTGCGCGAAGAGTCGAGCCTGCGCGAAATTCTGAACGCGGCCGAAAGCGAAGTGATTCTGCGCGCGCTCGAGCATACGGGATGGAACCGCAAGCGCGCGGCCCAGTTGCTGAAGATCAGCTACCGCGGGCTGCTCTACAAGATTCGCAGCCACAGCCTGACCAAGCCGGGGCGGGTCGAGTCCAACGGGTGAGTCGAAGTATTTGCAGCTATGGCACAGAAAAGATTGACTTTTTCCTCCCCGTGGATTTGACTTTCAGCACTGGAGTAAACGAGTCAGGGCAAGCGACTTAGATTGGATTATCAACCGGCGCCAGGCAGACCTTCGGCGCCCATGGAGCAGGGACAAAGGCTTATGAATATGAAGAAAATCATCGGAATCCTCGGGATCGCGCTGATGACCGCCGGTTTTGCCGCGGCGCAGAGCCAGATCATCGCCGAGGGCAACAAGCAATCCGAACTCGCAACGGCGAACGCCAACGACAAGGACTTCAAGGACCGCCACCCGCGCTACAAGCTGGAAGCCGGCGACCAGTTCGAGCTCTCGTTCGAACTGAACCCGGAGTTCAACCAGACGGTGACCGTGCAGCCCGATGGTTTCATCACGCTGCGTGGCATCGGTGATGTTCAGGTGAAAGGCCAGACTGTTCCCGAGCTGACGGAAACGCTGAAGGGTTCTTACGGCAAGATTCTGAATGCTCCGATGATCACCGTGATTCTCAAGGATTTCGAGAAGCCGTATTTCATCGCCGACGGCCAGGTGGGCAAGCCCGGCAAGTATGACCTGCGCGGCGACGTGACGCTGAGCGAAGCGGTGGCGATGGCCGGCGGATTCACCGACATGTCGAAGCACTCGCAGGTGCTGTTGTTCCGGCGCGCCCAGGCGGGGTGGTACAAAGCGGAAATTTTTAATCTCAAAAAGATGGAGAAGGCGGGAGATCTGAAAGAAGATCCGACCTTGCGCGCGGGCGATATGTTGTTCGTGCCCAAGAACTCGTTCTCGAAGTTCCGGGCATTTATCCCAGGATCGAGCATGGGCGCATTCGTTCCCCTGGCAGTACCGTAAACGCGGGCCCGAAGGTCGAAGCTGAAGAAGAGCGTGGGAAGCAGAGGACAATAAAATCATGACAAGTCAAAATTCAATGCAGCAGATGGACGGACGCAGCGCATTCTCTTCGTTCTCCTCGCGCGATCTGATCGCAATCGGCTTTCGCCATCAGCGCACCATCGTCGTCACTTTTCTCGCCGTACTGTTGGGCGCCGCGATTGCCGCGCTGTCCACGCCGCCTGATTACACGGCGACCACCAAGTTCCTCATCGAGCGCTCCCGTATGGACCCGGTGGTGAGCCCCGGTCAGGATCAGGCGCCGACGCGCTCGGAAGTCACAGAAGAAGAGCTGAACTCCGAAGTCGAAATTTTGCAGAGCGATTCGGTCATGCAGCAGGTCGTAGTCGCAGCCGGGCTGAACAAGCACAAGCATCTGCTCGACTATGTCCTTTACTGGAACCAGACGCCGGAGCAGAAGATCGAACGCACGGCGAACCACCTGAAGAAAGAGCTGAAGGTCGAGGCAGTCAAGAAGAGCAACCTGATCTCGGTGACCTACACCAACTCTGACCCGAACACGGCGCACAAAGTTTTGGCGGTGCTCGACGAGGCGTATCTGCAGAAGAACCTTGCGGTACACCATCCCAAGGGCGAGTTTGAATTCTTCGATCAGGAAGCCCAGAGCTACCAGAAGAACTTGGCCGACGCGGAGACGCAGTTGAAGGTTTTCTCGCAGCAGGAAGGCGGAGTTTCGCCGCAGATGGCGCGCGACATCACGCTGCAGAAGCTGAACGATTTCAACGCCACCCTGCAGCAGACCTACGCCGACATCGCATCGACCGAGCAGCGGATCGATGCATTGGAAAAGCAGGCGGGCACGACTCCGCAGCGTATTACGACGCAGTCGAGCGCATCCGACGACGCTTCGGTATTGCAGAACCTGAAGTCGACGTTGATGACTCTCGAGCTGAAACGCACCGAGTTGCTGACCAAGTACCAGCCGACGTATCCGCTGGTGCTGGAGGTCGATAAGGAAATCTCCGACACCAAGATTCAGATCACCACCGAAGAGAGCAAGCCGCTGAAGGCTGAAACGACCGACCGCAACGCGACCTATAGCTGGATCAGCGAGGAGCTGGCCAAGGCGAAGGCCGACGACAGCGCGCTCAAGGCGAAGGCGACCTCGATTCAGTTGATCGTGGCTAAATATCAGAGCACCGCGCATGAGCTCGATCAGAAGGGCATTCAGCAGCAGGATCTTCTCCGCAAGGTCAAGACTGAGGAAGATAATTTCCTGCTCTATGAGCACAAGCGCGAAGAAGCGCGCATGACCGACGCCCTCGACCAGACGCGAATCCTGAACGTGGCCATCGCCGAGCAGCCGGGAACTCCGGCGCTGCCGTCAAACAGCCGCTGGCTGGTGTTTGGCCTGGGCGCGGTTCTGGCGTTGGCCATCAGCGCGGGCGCGGCGTTCACTCTCGAGTACACGAATCCGTCGTTCCGTACGCCGAGTGAAGTGCTGAGCGAACTGAACATTCCCGTGCTGGCGGCCGTGCCGCACTATACCCACGCCTTCGCGGGCAATGGGAACGGCAACGGCTACAGCAATGGAAATGGCAACGGCAACGGTCACTCCGTGTTCGTGAATCACGATGCCACGGTTGAGAATTAATTAGCACGTAGAAACCAACGAGACGAGAAAGGTCACAAGAGCATGTTTCTAGATTTCTACGGTCTACGGGAGCAGCCCTTCGGCGTAACGCCCGATCCGCGCTTCCTCTATCTGAGCCCGACGCACCGTGAGGCGCTGGCTTCGATGTTCTATGGCATCGACGCCGAGCGCGGCTTCATGGCGCTGATCGCCAAGCCCGGCATGGGCAAGACGAACCTGCTGTTCCAGTTATTGCAGCAGTTTCGCGGCAAGGCGCGCACCGCGTTCGTCTTCCAGACGCAGTGCACCTCGCGCGAGTTCATGCGGTTCCTGCTGCTGGAACTGGGCTGCGAAGTCACCGCCGACAACGATCTGGTCACGATGCACGAGCTGTTCAACCGCGCGCTGTTGCAGGAAGCGCACGCGGGACGGCGCTTCATCGTGGTGGTCGACGAAGCGCAGAACCTGGAGCCGTCGGTGCTCGAAACCATCCGCCTGCTCTCGGACTTCGAGACGCCGCAACATAAGCTCTTGCAGATCGTGCTCTCCGGGCAGCCGGAACTGGCCGACAAGCTGGCGCGGCCTTCGTTGCGGCAGTTGCGTCAGCGCGTATCGCTGTTGAGCACGCTGCAGCCGCTGCCTCCTGAGGAAGTTGCGCGCTACCTGAATCACCGGCTGCGCGCCGCTGGACGCCAGGACGGTTCGCCGTTCACGGCCGGGGCAGTGAAGATGATCTCGGAGCTGAGCGAAGGCATTCCGCGCAACATCAACAACATTGGCTTCAACGCGCTCTCGATGGGATGCGCGCTGCGGCAGAAAACGGTCGACATCGACGTGATCCAGCAGGTGCAGGCCGACTTCGATCTTTCGAGCCTGCGCTCCGAGCCGGGCGTCACCAGCGAACAGTTGGCGCGGGCATCGGCCGAGGCACAGTCGCTTCTGGCCCGGACCAACCCGTTGCCAAGTTCGGCCTCGAGTGCGATGTCGAGCCCGGCGTCGAATTCGAATGGGAATTCTGCTCCGATGCGGACGCGCCGGGGTGAGCCGCTGAATCCGGAAGATGCGTTGGCGTACATCCAGGAATTTATCCGGCGGTTGAAGAAAGATCAGTACGCCAATTAGGGCAAACCATGCCGGCGGGCGAGCCGGTGCAAGGTTGGAAATGCAAGACGCAGTTGGAAGTGCAAGAACCGGGAGGACCCTTTGAGTCGAAATTTTGAATTGCTTTCAGAAGCCGGCAGGATGCACGAGCTGGTGCAGCAGCAGATTGAGCAGACCCACGTTCACGTCTCCGCGAGCGCGACCGCCACGGCGGCAGCGCCGCGCCTGGTCGAGCCGATCGAAGAGCCTTTCGATCCCTCGGCTGCGCTTGAGATGAGCGATGCCGTGCGCGACGAGGTCGGCAAGCTGGTGCAGAAGCTGTTTCTGGCGCAGCAGGGGCCGAAGCGCGTGGTGTTTGCCGCGACGGAAGCGGGCACGGGCTGCAGCTGGATGACGGCGCGCGTGGCCGAGAGCCTGGCGGCGCAGGGCCGCGGCTCGGTCTGCGTGGTTGACTGCAATCTGCGCGCTCCCGGAGTTCACCAGCAGTTTGGTTCGGAGAATCATCACGGACTTTCCGATGCGCTGAATGGCACCGGTCCGATTCGCGATTACACGACGCGCTGGTCGCAGCATTTGTGGTATGTGAGCTGCGGCGCGGCGGCGGAAGCGGGCCAGGCGATGCTGGGCTCGGACCGCATGCGGCAGCGGCTGGCGGAGCTGAAGACGGTGTTTGATTTCGTCCTGATCGATGCGGCGCCGCTGAACACCTGCAACGATGCGGTTGTGCTCGGCGGACTGACCGACGGCGTGGTGCTGGTGCTCAAGGCCAACACCTCGCGGCGTGAAACCGCGCGGCGCGCGTTGCACGAGCTGCAGAGCGCAAATGTGAGGACTTTGGGCGCGGTGCTCAATCAGCGCACCTTCCCGATTCCTGAAAAAATTTACCGTAAGCTTTAATTCGTCGTTCGTAAGCGTCATTAGTAAATAAGGCTGTATCAAGCAAGCCCACCCCCCGATTAACTGCATACCCTGACGCGTATCCGGCGCCCGCTTGCGCTGCGATACGAAAGCACAGAACCCTAAGCAGTCCAAACAAAGTGCCCGCACTGACGGGCGCACCGTGGCATTTCGGGTCAACGGTAGTTTGTTTTCACGTTTTATTTTTCACTCCTAGGGGAAGAGGTTTTGTGATGAGCACGTTTCGTCGGCAAATTTTCGTTTATTCATTCCAGCTGGTCGATCTCATACTGCTGGTCCTGTCGTTCGTTGCAGCCACTCTGCCGGTCCTGTTCCAGCAGGGCACTGCTTCGTTCACGGAATTTCTTGGGCTGAAAATCAAGCTGCAGAACTTCGTTGCCTTCGTGGTGCTGGTTTATTTGTGGCGGGCGGTGTTCGCGGTCATGGGGCTGTACGGATCGAAGCGCCATACCAGCCGCAAGGCGGAGGCGTTCGATGTATTCAAAGCGACCTCGATCTGCTCGATCATCCTGATTTCGTTTTCGCTGGTGCTGCGCTTCCAGATGGTGGACGCGCAGTTTGTCGGCGTCTTCTGGGCGGCGAGCACGATTCTGATTGCGGGCACGCGCCTGAGCGTACGCACGGTGCTGCGCCATTTCCGGGCCAAGGGACAGAACTACCGCAACATGCTGATCGTGGGCAGCAACCCGCGCGCGATCCAGTTTGCCAAGAATGTGCCGAACCATCCTGAGTGGGGATGCACGGTGACCGGCTTCGCCGACGACAACTGGGCGGGGGCGGATGACCTGCAGGCGCAGGGCTTCAGCGTGGTCTGCGACTTCGCCGGACTGCCGGCGTTTTTGCGCCACAACATCATCGATGAAGTCATGATCGCGCTGCCGGTGCGTTCGTTCCACGAGGACGCGAGCCGCATTGCCAAGCTCTGCCAGGAGCAGGGCATCATCGTGCGCATGCTCTCCGACCTGTTCGACCTGCGGCCGCAGCCGGTTTCCGCGGCCGACTATGACACGCGCCTGATGACGCCCTATGCCGGGCCTACGCCGCACGGCTGGCCGGTGCTGATCAAGCGCGCGCTCGATGTCGCGCTGTCGTCGATTGCGCTGCTGGTGCTTTCACCGGCCATGATCCTCACCGCGATCCTGATCAAGCTGACATCGCCGGGGCCGGTGTTCTTCGTCCAGAAGCGCATTGGCCTGAACAAGCGCAATTTCAGTATTTACAAGTTCCGCACCATGGTGGTGGACGCAGAAGCCAAGATGAAAGAGATCGAGCACCTCAACGAGGCCTCCGGGCCGGTGTTCAAGATCAAGCGCGATCCGCGGATCACGGCGATTGGCGCCTTCCTGCGCAAGACCAGCATCGACGAGTTGCCGCAGTTGTTCAACGTGCTGACCGGCGACATGAGCCTGGTGGGGCCGCGCCCGCTGTCTCTGCGCGACTACGATTTGCTGACGCATTCCGGTCCGGACTGGCAGCGCTGCCGCTTCAGCGTGCGCCCCGGCATTACCTGCTTGTGGCAGGTGAATGGACGCAGTTCGATTCCATTCGAGCAGTGGATGGAACTCGATCAACAGTACGTCCAAAAATGGTCGATCTGGCTGGATATGCAGATTCTGGCCAAGACCATTCCGGCGGTGCTGAGGGGATCGGGCGCGGCGTAGCGACTTGGATTTCGACGCGATTGGAAGTTCGACCACAACCAACGGCAAGAACCCTTGCAGGAAATCGGGCGAGACGATTTGAACGACGGAAGCTTCGAGACAATCACCAGCGAAACGAGTAGCGCTCCGAACAGCCTTGTTGCGAACAGCGACAATGGAAGCGGGGAGTATTCGGCGTCGTCGAATTTCGGCGCGAGCAAATTCTGGGAGGAATATCTCTCGGATGTGCCGGCGCTTGAATTGCCGACGGACCGTCCGCGCCCGGCAGTGCTCGGCACGGCGATGGGCGTTGAATCGCACACGCTGTCAGCGGCACTGACGGCGGGGATGAAGCGACTCGGTTCGGAGTTGAACGTCGAGGCGGAAAGCGTCGCGCTGGGAATTTTCTTCGTTCTGCTGCATCGTTATACGGCGCAGGAAAAATTCGCCGTTGGCGTAGCTCGCGGCTCCGAGACGTTGCCGATTGTTGCGGAGTTCGGCGAGCGGGCATCTTTTCGACAACTGATCCGGCGAATTGATGCTGCACTCACGCGAACTGCGAAATCGGGATCGGCGCCCGCCGATCTGGCTACGCGGCTGGGGATTGATGGCGACGCGAGCCGTCACGCCATCTTCCAGGTTGCATTCTCTTCTTCCACGTCGACCGCGCACGAAAGCGGACTCGATCTCGTCTTTACTTTTTCAAACAACGAACCTGCCGGAAACGAACTCACGCTCCGCTACAACCAGGATTTGTTCGAGCCGGCGACGGCGCTGCGCATGCTTGGCCATCTGGAGCAGTTGCTGGGCAGCGCGGTTGAAGACGCGAACCGCACTTCGGCGGAGTTGCGCATGCTTACCGACCGCGAGTTGCACGAGCATCTGGTCGAGCGCAACCAGACGGCACGGGAATTTCGGAATGTTTGTCTGCATGAACTGGTCGAAGCGGTTGCAGCCGAGATGCCGGAGGAGATTGCGGTCATCTCCGGCGACGAGCAACTGAGCTACGGAGAATTCAACGCCCGCGCCAACCAGATGGCGCACTTTCTGCGCAAGCGCGGCGTGGGAAGAAACATCCGCGTGGGTGTATGCCTGCCGCGCTCGCTCGATTTTGCCGTGTCGTTGCTGGGCGTGTTGAAGGCTGGCGGGACGGTCGTGCCGCTCGATCCGAAGTATCCGGGCGAGCGCCTGACGATGATGCTCGAAGATGTTGCGGCGCCCGTGGTCCTGACCGAACCCGGCTTGTTGCAGGGCATATCGCAAACCAAAATTTCCGGCGCGAATCGACTGGTTCACATCTCTGAAGAGCACGCAGCCATTGCGCGCGAGCCGCGAACGAATCCTTCTTCCGGATGCAGTCCGAGCGACATCGCGTATGTGATCTATACCTCCGGTTCTACCGGGCGGCCGCGCGGCGTGCTTCTGCCCCATGCGGGTCTGGTGAATTACACGCAGGGCGCGATCGAGATGTTCTCCATGCGTCCGGGCGAGTGCATGCTGCAGTTCTGCTCGATCAGCTTCGACGCCGCGATTGAAGAAATCTTTTCGACCTGGGCCTCGGGCGCGACGCTGGTTTTTCGCGATGACAATGTGTCGCTCGAGCCCAGCGAATTTCTGGCCTGGGCGGCGAAGAACCGCATCACGGCCGTCGACCTACCGACTGCGTACTGGCATGAGTGGGTGTATGCGCTGCCAACGCTCGCGGAAAAAGCTCCCGCGTCGCTGCGCCTGGTAATCGTGGGCGGAGAAAAAGCCAAGCCCGAAGCTTTCGCTGCGTGGCACAAGGCTGTCGGCAATCGGGTGAGCTGGGTCAATACATACGGCCCGGCGGAAGCGAGCGTGGTGGCGACGGCGCACTGGCCTGAAGTTGCCGAAGGCACAGAAGCGCCGGCGCGGCTGCCGATTGGGCGTCCGGTGGCGAATGCGCGAATTTATCTGCTCGATCCGGATCTAAATCCGGTTCCGGTGGGCGTGCCCGGAGAGATTCACATTGCCGGCGCGGGCGTGGCGCAGGGATATCTCAACCTGCCGCAGATGACGGCGGAAAAATTTATCGCCGACCCTTTTACTCCTTTCAACCCGCTCGGCACCGATTCTCTGGGGGAAGAGTCTGCGGCTCGCATGTACAAGACCGGCGATCTGGCACGCTATCTGCCTACCGGTGAACTCGAGTTCGTGGGGCGGCGCGACAATCAGGTGAAGATTCGCGGCTTCCGCGTGGAGCCGGGAGAGATTGAAACCGTTCTGGCGAAGCACTCCGCGGTGAATGAAGTTGCAGTGATCCTGCGCGAGGATGCGACCGGCAACAAGCGGCTGGTTGGTTATGTGGTCGCGAGCGATCAGGGACGCGAGCAGGGAACAGCGAACGAGAGCGAACTGCGGCGGCATGTGAAAAAGCATCTGCCGGAGTACATGGTGCCCTCGGAGTTTGTATTTCTCGATGCGATGCCGCTGACGCCGAACGGCAAGATTAACCGGCGCGCATTGCAGGCGGCGAAGATTGATTCGGCGTCGATTACGAGCCAAACCGTAGTCGATGTTCCGATAAATGACGCGCTGCAGGCGCAACTGATCGCGATCTGGGAAGAGCTGCTCGGGCGCAAAGGCGTTGGCCTGCGCGATAACTTTTTCGATCTCGGCGGACACTCGCTGCTGGCGGCGCGATTGATGTACCGCATTAAGCAGACGACGGGCAAGACGCTGCCCTTAGCTGCTTTGCTGCAGGCGCCCACGGTCGAACAACTGGCGGCGGTGCTGCGCGAAGATTTTTCGCATCACTGGTCGTCGCTGGTCGCGGTGCAGCCGGATGGATTAAAGCCGCCATTTTTCATGGTACATGGCGTGGGCGGCAACGTGGTTGGATTCATCGAGCTGGCGCGGCACATGAAGCCGGACTATCCATTTTACGGCCTGCAGTCGCAGGGACTCGACGGCAAGCAGCCGCTGCTCACGACGATCGAAGCGATGGCTGCGCACTATCTCGAAGAGATGCGCACCGTGCAGCCCAATGGCCCGTATCACATTGGCGGATTTTCTCTCGGCGGCATCGTCGCCTACGAAATGGCGCGGCAACTGGCCGAGCGCGGCGAGGAAGTCGCGCTGCTGGTGCTGTTCGACACCTATGCGACCAATCCAAAGAAGTATGGCGTGAAGGATTTTCTGCGGAATCCGTCGAAGATTAAGTGGGCGGAGATTCCCGGAGAAGTTCGCCGCAAGATTCGCCGCACGATGCTGGCAGCGCGGCTCCCGGAAGAACTTGCGAAGATTATGCGCACCAACGGCGAGGCACTGGCGCACTACCGGCCGGAGTCTTACGCGGGCAAAGCGTATCTGCTGCGCGCCGAGGAAAGCTGGCTGGTGAAGGACGATCCTTATGCCAGGTGGCGCGAGCTGACGGATGAACTCGAGATCGTTGAGATCGGCGGCGCGCACATGGACATTTTGCGCGAGCCGCAGGTGGCGCATCTGGCGGCGTGTTTGAAGCGCTGCATCGATCAGGCGGGCGTTGCAGAAGATGAGCTTGTGCGCGAAACGAATTAGGGGCAGTGGACACTATTTATCGGCGTCGAGAGCAGTGGCGCGAAAAAGACCGGGGCTCTCAGGATGACGCAGGGCGAGTAGGAAGATTTCAGGAAAGCGTTCAGGAAAGATTTTGGGAATGAATCCAGGGACAGGCAAGCACGAAGCGGGCAAGAACGGTTCCACGGCGGTTTTGGAGCCGCAGGGAAACGGCCATGCCAACGGGCAGATCAACGGGGATGGAAGCGCGTCGCAAAGCAGCGCGCCAAAAGGCCATACCGAAGACACGCTGCTGAGCGGCCGTCTTACCCTGATGCAGAAGCTGGTTCGCTGGACGAGCAAGGGCGGCCTCGCGATTCTGGACCAGGCGCTGATCTCCGGCTCGAATTTCATCATCAGCATCATGCTGGCGCGCTGGCTCATGCCTGACGCGTATGGTGCGTATGCCGTTGCTTTCGGCATCTGGGTCATGCTGTCGCTGGTGTACCAGTCGCTCGTGCTTGAGCCCATGGGCGTGTTCGGGGGCTCGGCGTTTCGCTCGAATTTACGCGGCTATGTAAAGTCGCTGATCTCGATTCATGTGGTGCTGTCGCTGTCGATCAGCGTGGCGCTGGTCATCGGCTGGGCTGTAGCGCACAAGCTGGGTGCAAGCGCGGCGACGACGGGAGCGCTGGCGGGCGTGGCGATCGCCTCTCCGTGCCTGATGCTCTTCAACCTGGCGCGGCGCTGCTTTTATGTCGAGCTCTCTCCGGCGCCGGCTGCGGCGGGCGCGTTTATTTATTCCGTGGTGGCGATGGCGGGGTTGTGGTTCGTCTACAAGCACGCGCTGCTTTCGCCCTTCACTGCCCTGGGTTTGATGGGGTTGGCCGCGCTGGTCACGGGAATTGTTTTACTGATCGGCGTGCAACGCGGATTGAGCGGAAGCGGACCGGCTCCGGCAGTCAGCGAAGCGTGGAACCGCCACTGGCGCTACGGACGCTGGGCGCTGGCCAGTTGCATCGCGGGCTGGCTGCCTTCGTACATTTACTTTCCGCTCCTCAGCAGCTTCGCCACCATGGAGCAATCGGGTCAGCTGAAGGCGCTCATGAACCTGACCATGCCCTTCGAGCAGACCAAGGGCGCGCTGATGATGCTGGTGCTGCCGTTTGCGGCCAATGTAGTCGCGCGCCAGGGCAAAGCCGGAGCGCGCATGCTGGGCATTCGCCTGACGCTGCTCGGCATGGTTGGAGCGATCGCCTACTGGGCCGTGATTATTCCGCTGCAGAAGCCGGTATTTCATGCGCTCTACTCTGGGCGCTATCTCGATGTCGCCTATCTGCTGCCCGCGCTCGCTCTGGGGCAGATTTTCTGGAGCGCGACCTTCGGACCGCAGGTTGCGTTACGGGCGATGGAGTCGCCGCTTTCGGTATTTGTCGGATTAGCCGCGGCGACGGTCGCCTCGCTGCTGGTCGGAGTCCCGCTGACCTGGGCGTATGGGTTGAAGGGCGCGATCTGGGGCAGCAATGCCGCTGACATCTTTTCGCTGGCCGCGCTGTTGTGGGTGATGCGGTCGAAGCTGGCGAGCTGGGGAAAAGACGTGGCTCCGTCGAAGTGGGTGGGAGCGATGTCCCGGCGCGAGATGGCGCTGGAAGGGTCGGAAGAAGTCTAGAGAGTGTGCGTGCGATCTGGCGCAGACTGTCTAGGCGCTGCACGCCAGATCCTTCGGCCCGCGAAGAAAAACGCGGGCTCTCAGGATGACGCAGAGCGATGAGGATGCCGTACCTTAAAGATTTCTGCGGGAACGACTACACGAATACAATAGTTAAAAGAAGCAATCAGCAGTCGATGGACCTCCTCTTTACCACCTGACTACGCAAGACAAGACTCCGCAAGCCCTGTTACCGAACCTAGGAGACCCGATGAAAGAGCATAAGAACGGCGCTGGAAATTCTGCCCAGGATGACGGCGCTAAGAAGAAAAAACCGGTTACCAAGTACCGCAAACTCCGCCGCCTGTTCGCGCGAACTCCGTTACGCGCGCCCCTGGTCTGGCTGCGCCACCGTGATCTGAATCCCGCCGACATCTTCTTCGCCGCGTATCCCAAGTCGGGGACCACGTGGGCGCGCTTCGTGCTGTTTGAAATGCTTTCCGGCAAAGCCAGCGGCTTCAAGGCCACCAATCAGGAGATGCCGGGAGTCGGCCTGCACAAAAACGCGATCAAGCTATTGCCCAACGGCGGACGGCTGGTGGCGACGCACGAGTTCTATCGCAAGGAGTATCACAAGTCGATTTACATGGTGCGCGACGCGCGCGACGTGATGCTTTCCGAGTACGCCTTCCTGAACGCACTCGATTTCTATCACGAAGATCTGCCCAGCTTCGTGCCGTATTTCCTCTTTACCTGTGTCAGCGCCTACGGGCCGTGGCACAAGAACGTGGCGTCGTGGCTGGATTCGCCGATCGCCAACACCGAAAACATGATGCTGGTGCGCTATGAAGATCTGCGCAAGGATCCGGTGCCGTTGTTTGCCCAGATGGCGGATTTTCTCGGCGTGAAGCTCAGCATGGACCGGATCGCGCAGGCGGTCGAGAACAATTCGCTGCAGAAGATGCGCGACAAAGAAGACAAAGAGCCGGTGAAGGCCTCGATTCGCGGCCGCTTTGTCCGCGATGGCAAGATACGCGGCTGGGTTTCGAAGCTCACGCCCGAGCAGTTGCGGATGATCGACAAGCACGCCGGGGAGTCGCTCAAGCGGCTGGGCTATCCGCTGGCCTCGGAGCTGGCGGAGGAAGTCTCGGCGCTGCAGCCGGTGGGAGTTGCTGCGGATTAAGTCTTGGCCCGCGAAGAAAAGCGCGGGCTCTCAGGATGACGCAATCGAGCGAGAGCGAACCGCGGTAACGCCCACGGTAACCTATCCAAACCTAAGTATTTGCAGGGATAATTGTTAAAGAGCATGGCAGACAAAGGCAGCACATTGTTGAACGGGACGGCGACCATCTCTCAACCGGAGGTGCAGAAGCCTTCTGTCCGCTCGTATCCCGCGGAGCCGGAGCAGAAGAATGTGAAGCTCTGGACCATCGGGGGCGGAGCGGCGCTGATGCTGTTCTCCTACGTGCTGCTGACCTGGGTGCCGAGCGACTGGACCTGGGAGATGCTGCGCATCTTTGGCGTGCTGCTCGTGCTGATGGGCGCATTCTACTTCCCGGTTGAAGCGCCGAAGCCGGCCTTCGTGATCTGGTGGGTCATGATGATCGGCGAGTGCATCTTCTTCCGCGAAGGCGATGCCAACTCGAACGCCAACGCCTATGCGGGAAACTTTCCCACGGCGGCTTACGGCGAAGCTCTGGCCTGGATCATGTGTCTGCTGGCGGTGCTGCTGTTGAGCGCCCGGGTGGGCGGATTTTTCGCGCAGCTGTTCAAGGGCGACTTCAAGTGGAACACGCTGTTTGCCGCGATGTGCGTCGTTTCCTGCGCCTATACCCCACGTTTTTCGCTGGGCGCGGTGTGGGCCTTCAAGATCAGCCTGATCGTCATGCTGTTGTGGGCGTGTTCCACGCGCATGCATACGCTCGATGACACGGTATCGTTTTTACGCTTCAACGTGTATGCCTATGTGGTCATCATTCTGCAGCCGGTGATCATCGCTGCCATGCGCGGCGAGATGTTCGACGAAGAAGGCCGCATGTCGACCATCGTTTCGCCGAACGCGCTGTCGCCCAACGCCGCCATCCTGCTGCTGATGTGTCTGGCAATCTTTTCCAAGCGCAAGGGCGAAGGCATGTTCAAGTCCGCCATGTTCTGGGGAGTGGTTGGCCTCGCGGTCATGATTCTCGCGGGTAGTAAGACGGGCGTTCTGGCCTGCGTCTTCGCCGGGGTGATTTTCTACATTCTGCAGGGACGGCTGGGCACGGCGTTCACCTTCATGGCGGCAATCGCTGCGCTGGCCATGATCCTGATTCTCACCACGCCGCTCGGCGACTACATGCACCTCTATCAGGATCGCGCTGGCGCGGAGTCATTCTCCGGACGAACCATTTTGTGGAAAGCGGTAATCCCGGAAATCGAGCATAAGCCGATTCAGGGCCACGGCTACATGGCTTCGGAATTCATCATGTTCCAGGTCAACGCCGTAGGCTGGGCCGCTCCTCACCTGCACAACGGATTTTTGGAGTCGCTGTATAACACCGGATTCGTGGGCTTCACATTTTTGATGATGATGATGTGGGTGATCCCGAAAAATCTGGTGAAGGTGATGCGGCGCGTGCCCAAGGACGAATATTTGTACCGTCTGGCCACCGGAACGCTGGCGTTGTTTGTCTTCCTGGCGATCAACGGATTCTTTAACTCAAGCTTTGGCGGCAAGTGTACGCCGCCGTTCATGTCGATGATGGCGCTGGTGGTGGTCAGCCAGAAACTGCTCGAAGCGGCGCCGGAGCCGCTCGCCGCCTGGAAGAGGATGCAGTAAGCCTCGACCATGCGCATCCTGTCAGTCCACAACCAATTTCGACAATATGCGGGATCGGACATTGTAGCGGCGGCGGACGAGAAGCTTTTCGCCCAGAATGCTGAAGTTGCCAGCTACGTCCGCAACAGCAATGAGATTTCGTCGGCGGGCACGCTCGCGAAAGCGTCTCTCGCCCTGGACACGATCTACTCGCGGCGTACGGTGCGCGAGATCACAGCGTTAGTTGGAAAGTTCCAGCCGGACATTGCCTACGTTCACAACGTTTTTCCGCTGATCTCCCCTTCGCTTTATCACGTGCTCAGCCGGCTGAAGGTTCCATCGGTGCACGTGATTCACGACTTCCGGCTGTGGTGCCCGAATTCGCGCTTTTATATCAACAACCAGCCTTGCCGCGAATGCCAGAAGGGCAACTACTGGCCGGCGGTGAAAAAGAAATGCGTGCAGGGCAGCACCGCTTTCAGTGCCTTGTATGCCAGTTCGCTGTATGTGAACCGGCAGCTCGATTTCACGCAGAAGATTGGCGGGTTTATTTGCCTGACCGAGTTCGCCAAGAATCTGCTGATCGAGTCCCAGGTGCCGGAAGAAAAAATCTATATCTGCCCCAATCACATCGATACGGCGGATTTCACGCCGCAATATGGCGGCGGAAAGTACGTCCTCTATCTGGGCGGGCTCTACCGCGACAAGGGTGTGATGACGGTGGCGAAGGCCTTCGCCAAGCTGCCTGACATCCCGGTGAAATTTGTGGGCGCGGGTGATGCGGAGCCGGAGTTGCGCGAGTTTGTTCGCGAGCACGGATGCGCCAACATCGAAGTCGTCGGATTCAAGGGCGGCGCGGATAAGCTCGAATACCTGCGCAACGCCATGTTCACTATCTGCGCCACGCACTGTTACGAGACTTTTGGCCTGGTGGTGCTCGAGGCCTACGCCAGCGGCAAGCCGGTGATCGCGTCGGCGATTGGGGCGCTGCCTTACATCGTGCATCCGGAAGAGACCGGGCTGTTGTTCGAACCGCAGAACGCGGACGATCTGGCCGAAAAAGTCCGCAACTTGCACGCGCGCCCGGAAGCGATCGAACGCATGGGGCGCCGGGGCCGGGAGCTGGTGGAACAGAAATACGATTCGCGCCTGCGCTATGCCGCGCTGCAGGAGATTTTTGAAAACGTGATTCAAAAATCGCGGATGAATTAGCTGGAAGTTTGATCTCGATCGGCGCGCCACTCCGACGAAACCAGAAAGGCCGTTGGAGCACGAACACGATCGGAGCGTAAGACCAAGACCATGGGAGACACGTTGAATACCGTAAGCCTGGAAGAAAAGCTGGACACGCGCACTGACGCCGCGGGGCGCGAGAACGGCCACGTTCCGCCGATTTTTGTGGTGGGCGTGTGGCGTTCGGGGACGACGCTTTTGTATTCGCTGCTGAATGCGCATCCCGATATTCGCCTGTTCTACGAGTCCGATCTTCCGGTGCTGTGGCCCATGTTCCGCCTGCCCTGGGAGCGTAAGGGATGGGTCGATAAGTGGGAGTATTGGAATGCGGGCGTGAGCCGGCACGATTTCGATCCGGAGCAACTGGAGGGGCCGGTAGGTTCGCTGGCCGATGCCTTCACGCGGGCCGGGCGCGCGTTCGCGGCGCAGACCGGGAAGACGCGCTGGGGCTGCAAGTCGCCTTCGTACTACGACCGCATGGATTATCTGTACAGCGAATTTCCTGACGCGAAATTTGTCGTGATCTGGCGCGATCCGCAGGAGATCGTGCGCAGCGTGATTGCCGCCAAGGCGACGGCGTTGTGGTTTACGCGTCCGGGAATGACGCTGAAGGCGCTGCTGGCTTCGCGCACGCTGAAAAAACAGGTTGATAAATTACAGAAGACGGGCGCCGCCCTGCACCAGATTCATTACCGCGATCTGGTGGAAGATCCGAAGACGACGATGCGCGGCATCTGCGAATTCGTCGAAGTACCCTTCGACGCGGCTGTGACCGATTTAAGCCGCGGCGACCGTGGCGGCCTTTTTGAAGGCGCGCACCACACGCTGGCCAAGGGTGGCCAGATCGTCGCCAAAAAAGAACGGAAAGACCAGACTCCGCCGGAGATGGCGGAAAAGATTCGCCGCTATAAGGCCATGTGGAAGGCCGACGAGGGCGACGGCTGGATGCTGACCGCGCGCTTCGCCGACGAAAACCAAGCCAAGCCCGGTCTGCGCGAGCGGATGCGCGACCGCCTCTTGTTCATGCTGCTGCGCACCTGGGACATCGCGCCGCGGCTCGTGTTTTCCGTACTGCCGCTGAAGGCGTGGCAGGCCTACCGCAAGCTGAAATATAAAGATGCTTCCTGGGTGCACCAGCAGATCACGCACAAGCCGACGACGCTGGGTCACCACTCGAATCATTCCTCGAATCATGCCGCCACGGCGTCGCATGGCGTCGACGAGCAAGCTGCATCCTCTACAACACAAGCGCCCTCCCAAACCCAGGTTCCAAACTCGCAGACTCCCAATCCGGCAGGCAAAGTGCGGCTGGGAAAGATTCCGCTGCAGTCGATGGAGATGGACGCGCTGCTGACCAATAGCGGCACGGAACTGAAGCACGTCGTAACCGTCAACAGCGAGATTTTCGTCTACGCGCACGAACAGCCGGTCTTTGAACAAGTTCTGCAACGCACCGTGAACACCGTCGATGGCCGCATTGTGCAGCTTTTCTGCTCGCTGGTTTATCCCGCGCAGGGAATGAAAAAGCTCGCCGGATCGGACTTCATCTATAACCTGGCCGATCATGCTGCGAAACGCGGCGAGCGTATTTTCCTGTTGGGCGCCGATCCGGAGGCGAATCGCGGTACGGTGCAGGTGCTCAAGCAGCGCTGCCCTGAGCTGCAGGTCGAGGGATACTCGCCGGCATTTTCGCCGAACATTCAAGATCAGAGTTGGAATGAAGACATTCTCAGCCGCATCGCCGCTTACCGTCCGACGCACCTGGTTGTCTGCTTCGGACCGGTCAAGCAGGAGATGTGGATTCAGCAGAACGCGAATTACCTGTTCGGGCTGGGAGCACGCTGCGCCTATGGTCTGGGCGGTACACTCGATTTCGTCTCGGGACGAAAGAAGCGTGCGCCGCGCTGGATGCAGATAGCGGGCGTGGAGTGGCTGTACCGTGCGATCGTCGAACCGTCGCGCATCGGGCGTACGGCGAAGATGTTTAAGATGCCGTATTTCGCGCTGCGTTATTACAAGCGCGAGATCGAGTGTCCGATCAAGCCGAAGGCGCCTGGATCGCAGTCGCAATCGCAATCAAAATCACAGATGAGCGCCGATTAGTCTCGGGGAAAGCGGCGTTCGCGGCAGTTCGTTTGTGGTAGCGTTTTAACGTCTCTTATGGGGGAGAGACTGCATGAGCACTCAGCTTGGGGAGAACACCGTTCAGAGCAAGGCCATCAAAGGCAAAGAAAAATACGTCACCATCAGCGTCGACGACGGACATCCGACCGACCTGCGCACCGTCGATCTGCTGCATAAATACGGACTCACCGCGACCTTCTACGTTCCGGGCGCGAATCATGAACGCGTGGTGATGACGCCCTCGCAGATTCGCGATATCGACCGGGAATTCGAAGTGGGCAGCCACACGCTAAGCCACATCCGCCTGACCTGGATGTCACCGGAGCGGGCGCGGAATGAAGTGATCGACGGCAAAAAGTTTTCCGAAGATACTCTTGGGCATGAAGTCGTTGCCTTCTGCTATCCCGGAGGAAAGTTCAACCGGCGCATCGAGAAGTACGTGGAAGAAGCCGGGTTTCTGGCGGGACGCACCTGCCGCTACTTCCTGAACGATTATCCGAAGAATCCGTTCTCCTGGGACATCAGCACCTACGCCAACACGTACCCGGCGTACGTACAAGTTCGTCACTGCTTTCTGGAATACAACTTCGCGGGCGCGTACCGCTATCTGACGACGTTCAAGTCGCGCGTGCCGTGGGTTGATCAGTTTGTTTGCGCGCTCGACGACGTCAATCAGAACGGCGGCATGGCGCACCTCTACTTCCATAGCTGGGAGATCGACCAGAACGGCGAGTGGGACAAGCTGGAGCGCCTGTTCCAGATCATCGCGCAGTATAAAGACCTTACGCCGGTGACCAACGGATTCCTGAATCGCCGCTGGCACGAGCAGCGCGCGCTCACTGGCTCGACGAAGCTGGCTAGTTCGCAGCTTCGAGCATGATTGGTTTTGCGCCCACTGCGACTGGCTTGCCCGCAGATACCGGCGAAGTCTCCCCGCTCAAAGTCTTGTAGTCGGCAACTTGCCCAGGTGGCGTGTACTGGCCGTTGCCGTTGCCGTTGAAGGTCCAGGCAAAGATGGCGTGGCGGCCGTTGCCCTCGACGAACGGGCAACTCACGACGTTGCTGCTGGGCGTGCATGGCCCGGTGAAGTGGCCGCCGATCAGCCAGTCCATCATGGTCTTATAGGCGGCGGCGTAATCGGACTGGCGTCCGATGGTGGTGTTGAAGAAAAACCAGCTGAGCTGCTGCGCTCCGTAGGAGTAGTGGATGATGTGCCAGCGCACCATCTGGCCGATACATTCTTCGGGCGAGTACTTGGAATCGCACTGAAAGGTGCGGGCGTCGAAGTTGGTTTCGCTGTTCACCCAGGGCGTGTCCGCCCACCCAGTCGTGCCATTTTTTAAATCGACCATTTCCTTTACAGTGTGGAAACGCGGTTCAGGAAGATTGTTTTGCAGGTATAGGTGGAACGAGTAGATATCCGATAGACGCCCGTTCTTGTTCTCCTGGTTCAGCCACTCGCGCATCCAGTCGGTGTCGCCGCGGTTTGCGGGTGGAGTCAACACGATCGCTCCTGGGACTTTTTCGCGGATCATCTTCACCGCCGGCGCCATGAGCTGGTAAAGCTGTGGAACCGAGCCGCTCCAGTAATGCGGAGCATTGGCTTCGTTCCAGAGTTCCCAGTACTTGATCAGATTTTTGACGCAATGCTTTTTGGCCGTGCAGTGGTCGAGCAGGGCGCTGACGAAGGAATTGAACGACTGGCTGCCGGTGGAACTGAGATCGTCGGGAGGGAAGGGCGAACCCCAGGCGCGTTCGCATTCGCCTTTCGTGGCCCAGCAGGGCGTGTAGCCGAATGTGTACATCACGTCGCGCGGCTGGTGGTCGGCGATGGAGTCGAGATAGGCGTCGAGATTGTTCCAGCGGTATTCGCCGCGGCCCGGATTGAGCAGATGCCACTGCACCTGCGAGTCCCAGAGGCGGATCATGCCGGGTTGGGCAACCGAGGACGGCCAGGTGGCATTGGGGCAGTTGGTCATCTTGCCGGTGCCGCACTGGAAGCCGAAATAAGACGCGGTAATGTTACCGCTCTGTGCGCCGGCGGGAGTTACGGCCAGCGTTGAAAAAGCGACGGCAAGGCTAAAGAAAAAGGCCGAAAAGATAAGTGGATTCCGGCGGTAGCAAGAACGCATTCGGTCTCCTAAATGCAACAGGGTCTCATGAGATTACAACAGCGACGGCCGATAGGAAATATGATCGCTGATGCAGTAATTGTTTCATAAGTTAAGAAGTAGCACGGCTCCAAGTGGTGGCCGGCATTGTTCCACTTGTAGGAAAAATGGCGGTCATTGCCAGTGTCGTAACGCAAGAAGTTGCAACCCTCCCCGCGTCCTTCGTCAGGTTCGCCGCTTGAGCTTCACCGGGTTCAAGGGGCGCCAGCAGTGCAGCAGGGCGAGTAATTTGGCGCACGAGTGCGGTGAATCTTTGTGCGCCGGTTTCATGGTTTTGCGGTAAACGGCCCACCCCCAAATCTGACCGAAAGGTTTTATCCCAGTGAGAAACATCTCAGTGAGAAACAAGGAGAGGACTATGCAAGCAGTAAAGACGAAAGAGAACTCGAAGCTGGTGACCGCGATTGTGCGCGGCGCTGTGACCCTGGCTGTGCTTTCCGCGCTGATGATCGCGGCCATGCCAGCACAAGCTCAAACTCAGGAAGTTCTGTATCCGTTTGCCGGCGGCACCAGCGATGGCGCCAATCCCTACGGCGGAATCACCTTCCACAATAGCAACATCTATGGCACGACCTATGACGGCGGCCTCTACGGCTTCGGCACGGTCTATCAGTTGACCCCGAACGGCACCGGCGGCTGGACGGAGCAGGTGCTCTACAGCTTCTGCCCGGCTTCGCCGAGCTGCACCGACGGCGAGAATCCGACCTTCGGCAGCGTCGTGTTCGACTCGAAGGGCAACTTGTACGGCACGACCTTCGGTGGCGGCGCCAACGGTTTTGGCACGATCTTCCAGTTGGTCCCGCCAGTTACGGGTTCGACCTGGACGTACAACGTTCTGTACAGCTTCGGAGCTGTGCCGGATGCGCAGAACCCGGTCAACGGTTTGATCATGGATAAGTCGGGCGATCTTTTCGGCACGGCTTTCGGTGGCGGCCCTGGCGCCAACGGTGCGGTATTTGAATTGAGCCCGGTTGCGGGCGGCACGTGGAAAGAAAGCGTTCCGACCAGCATCAACAGCCTCTACGCTGGCTTGGTACAGAACCCGACCACTGGCATCATCTACGGCACGACCTCGACCACGGTGTTTGAGCTGGGCAAAAATCCCAGCGGCAACTGGGTTGAGCTTCCCATCTTCACCTTCGCCACAGCCGCGCAGGGATCGCAGCCCAACGGCACGCTCATGATCGACGCCTCGGGCAATCTTTACGGCACGACCACCGCGGGCGGCACGAACAGCGACGGCGTGGTCTACAAGCTGACGCTCGGTACGGGCGGCAAGTGGACGGAGAAGGTCATCTACAACTTCGGCGCCAACGGGATCAAGCCGTATGGCGGCGTAGTGGCCGATTCGCAGGGCAACCTGTACGGCACAACCACCGCGGGCGGCAAGAACGGCGCCGGCATCGTGTATGAACTGATTTACAACGCAACCAACAAGACTTACGCCGAGCGCAGCATTCAGGCGTTCGTCGGCGAGAACGGCGCGCTTCCGTACTCCGGACTCGTGGTCGATGCCAACAACCTGGTCTACGGCACCACCTATCTCGGCGGCGCCAATGGAGACGGTGCGGTTTACGTCGCCAACGGACACGCGCAGGTGACGACAACGACTTGCGTCTCCTCGCAGAACCCGTCGGTGCTCGGACAAGCGGTTACCTTCACGGCGACCGTGACCCCGGCTCCTCCGGATGGCGAACCGATCGTGTTCGAACCGGTTGGGCAGTCCAACATGGTGGGCGGCGTGGCTACCTTCACGGTGTCGAACCTGAAGGTTGGTTCAACGACGATCACGGCGGTTTACGACGGTGATTTGGGCTTCATCACCAGCAAGTCCGTGAGCTTTAAGCAGGTCGTCACCAAGCAATAGCTCTGCACTTGGCCGGAGCTTTGCGGCTCCGGCTTGCATAGGTCCTCGCAGGGGAGGGAATGCTTCGGCATTCCTTCCCCTATTTTTATTTCCCGCTGCACACGAGCTATTCGGGCTTCACTGTTTGGCGGTTGAGCCGAAGTATGCCGGATTGAATTCAGTGGTCACCGGTTTTTCGATGGCCTGGATGGCGCTTTCGCGGCGTTGGGTCGCAAGCATTTTACGGATCTCATTCTGGGCATCGGCGAGCGACAGGGTTTCGTTGCTCAGCACTTTGTAAATGTAGTGACCGGTGGAATCGCTCAATACTTCCGAGACCTCGCCCGGCTTCAGTGCGAAGACGGCGGCGTGATTTGCCGGAAGATCCGAGCGATGCACTTTGCCCAGGCTGGGATTGGGCGGAACATCCAGCAAGCCGGCGGCCGCGTAGGCTTCTTTCTGCAGCGCCATGAAATCCTCACCGGCCATGGCCTTCCCGCGTAGTTCGATGGACTTCTTCGTCATCGCGCCTTCTGCTTCCTTCTGCTGTGCCGGCGTGGCATTGTCTTTCTGCAGGGACTCAATGCGCTTGCGATTGGGAATGAAGAGCCGTTCGAGAGTTGCAGTCTGAAAGTAGGCGGCGTGGGCGCGGTAGTAGTCTTCAACATCTTTATCGGAAATGTTCGCAGCTTCCTCGCCGAGTTGGCGGATGTATTCCTGCGAGAGGATCTGCAGGCGCGCGAATTCCAGGCGCTCCTTGAAGCGCGAAGAATTTTCGATGCCATGGGCTTCTCCCGCGCGCGCCATGGCGAGCAATCCGGGATACGAGTCCGCGAGATTGCGCTTGCGGGCGTCCCTCATTTTTGACTGCAGCGCCTCGGCGAGATTTTCAAACTGCGCCTTGGTGATGGTGGTTTCGCAAGTGGGATCGGAAGCGGATTTTCCCGAGCCAGCGGCGCATACGCCCTTGATGGTCATGATGACCGCGTCGGGCGCGAGTTTGGCAGCCGTTTCGGGCAGGGGCTTTCCGATGCTTTCGTCGCGCTCAAGAGGTGGACGAAATTCCGGCGGCAAATCCGGCTGCGGCGATGGGGGCGTCTGAATCTGCGCGCAGGCGAACGAGGCGAACATCAGACAGACGAATAGCAGATAGCGCATCCGGGACGTCCTCCAGAAATAAAGTTGGGATTTTTCCAGATCGTAGCACAGATAATTTGGCGGGCTGAGTAACCAGCCGGTCATGTGCTTGGAGTCTTTCTTCTCGGGTTTTCCCCGAATATTTGCCGGGAAACCCGGATCCATCCAGCAACCTGCACTAAATAGTAAAATTGCAAGTTCTTGCATCTTGACACCCCGCAACTCGCACGACAGAATTGTTGAATCCGCAGTTCCTCCCCTTTAGCCCCACTTCGTTAAACTTCGGTTTTTTTGAGGGTCATCGGCATGAATCAAAAAACGTTTCGCTGCGTCGCAACAATCTTTCTCACTGCTTTCATATCGCTTATTCCCGCCGGCGCACAGACCTTCGCCGGAGTCCTTACGCAACACAACGACACCGGCCGCACCGGCCAGAATCTGCAGGAGACCATCCTCACCCCGACGAACGTGAATTCAACGTCGTTCGGCAAACTGTTCTCGTATTCCGTGGATGGCCAGATGTTTGCGCAGCCGCTCTACGTGCCGAACGTGACGATTGGTGCAACCACGCACAACGTGGTGTACGCCGTGACGCAGAATGACAGCGTCTATGCCTTCGACGCCGATGGGCTGCAGTCGACGCCTTTGTGGTCGGTGAACTTTCTGAATCCGGCGTCGGGCATTGGACCCGTGCCCTGCCAGGTCAACGGCGTTGCTCAAGTCTCCTGCGGCGTGTATCCGATTTATGGCATCACCGCAACGCCGGTGATCGATCCGACGACGAACACAATGTATGTGCTGGCGCGCACGCAGCAAAGCGGCGGCGGCACGGCCTACCAAACATTGCACGCGCTCGACATCACAAGCGGCGCGGAGAAGTTCGGCGGCCCGGTGACCATCACTGGATCGGTGCCCGGCACGGGCGGCGAAAGCGTCAACGGAATTCTTCCCTTCGATACCTTGAAAGACTTGCAGCGCGCCGGCCTGCTGCTGGCGAATGGGAATGTCTATATTGCGTGGGCCGGTTCTTACCACGGATGGGTAATGTCTTACAGCGCCTCAACCCTGCAGCAGCTTGCGATTTTCAACACCACGCCGAACAGCGTCGGCGGCGGGACATGGCAGACTGGAAATGGCATCATCGCCGATAGCAATGGCGACATTTATCTGGCGACAGGCAACGGAGTTTTCGATGCCAATACCGGCGGAGTCGATTACAGCGACAGCGTGCTGCATCTCGATCCGAATCTAAACGTCGTGGATTACTTCACGCCGCTTGATCAGGCCTGCCGCAACACCAGCGATCGCGATCTGGCTTCTTCAGGGCCGATGCTTCTGCCTCCGCAGCCCGGCAATGTGGCCAATGAAATCATCCAATCGGGCAAAGGTGGATTGCCCTGCGACACGAATCCGGCGGCCAGTCCCATCTACGTGATCAACGCCGACAACATGGGGAAATACAACGCCACGCAGGATCAGGATGTGCAGGAGATCGCCGGCGCGCCGAACGGTTACTGGAGCAGCGGCGCGTATTACCAGGGAGCAAGCGGAGCGAATATCTATTACGCGGGCCAGGTGGCACAAGGTGGCAAGGGTGACAATCTGCGCCAGTACAGCCTGACCAACGGACTGCTTTCGACGGCTTCGGTTGCCAAGAGCGTCAATGTATTCCCGGTGGGCGCGACGCCTTCGGTTTCCGCGAACGGCAACACCAACGGCATCGTCTGGGTGGTGGAGCGCCCGACCCCGTTGGGTACATCGCCGGGCACCGGACCAGCAATCTTGTGGGCCTACAACGCGACCAATGTCGGCAATACTCTGTACAGCAGCGCGACCGCGCTCTCGCAGGGAATGCTGCGTGACCGCGGAGGCTGCGCCAACAAGTTCGCGGTTCCGACCATCGCCAACGGTAAGGTGTATGTTGGCACGCAGAACGAGCTGGACGTCTTCGGATTGCTGGGCGCGCAAACGGGTCCCAGCGTCTACTTCGGCAATCCTTGCTGGACCTTCGCGGCTTCGAGCATCGGCACTGCCGTGAGCGAACCTCTGTCGATCGCCAACAACGGCAATGCGACGCTGAATCTCACCGGTCTGACCATCACCGGAGCGAACGCAGCCGACTTCACCACGAAAACCAATTGCACGAGAACGCTGGCACCGGGCAAGAAGTGCGCCATTCAGGTTACGTTCACGGCCACGCAGATCGGACCGGAGTGGGCGTACGTCAACATCACCGACAACGCTGTGGGCAGCCCGCACAACATGTACATCGTTGGAGTGGGCCAGGCGGCGTCTACCAAGTAAGAACGTTGCAGTAAGTAGGTTTCAGATCGCCGGCTGCGACTCTTTGATCGCAGCCGGCAAATTCCTTCAGAGGGTTGCAAGAATTTGCAAGAACGAACGGAGCAGGTAGAAATTGGCGCTTTGGAGTTGCAAGTTCTTGCAACTTTTCGAGGCGAACTAAAGACGAAACAGGGCCGTGCATTTTCTTTTCCCCCATGTGCACGGAATTGCGCAATCAGCACCTATGCAATGCTCTGTAAAACATTGTAAATAAACGATTAAGTCCATTGGCCTGTGGTATAACGATTGCACCTCCCTCCGTAAGCTTTGGGGCAACACCACAACTTGCTGTGAGAATCGATCTCATTGGGTACCGAAGAGGAAAATTATGCGTCTGAGAATTTGGGCTTCGATTATTGTCGCGCTGGGCGCTCCGGTTTGGGCAGCGTCCGCGCAATGTAAGGGAGATTGTCAGCCGGGCACGGTGACTGGCCCCTTTACATCCGCCCAAGTCGCGGAATACAGCACGACTGCCCCGTTCGCGATTTGTCAATCGGCATCCTGCACCAGCGGCACATGGAATGGTGTGTCCATCGAAGGTATCGATGCCATGCAGAACATTGGCACGAGCTATCAGTTCTTCGACACGCAGAGTCCCGACATCGACGACAACATCGCCGTCGGCCCGACGATCAGTGGCGGCAATGGACAGGTGCTCGAGTGGCTCAACTCGGAATACATTCAGGCCTTCGACAAAGTGACAGGCGAGCCGATCTTCACCTCGAAGGGCGGATCCACGGCCGTGCCGCAGAATGTGGCCGTCCTGTGGAACGCGAACACGCAGCCCGAGTGCCAGCAGAATCTCGCGGGTAACGTGATGGTGGCGTTCGACCGCGTAGACAAAGTTTTCGTAATTAACCGCCGCGTCGTTTACACCATGGCGAATGGCGTTCACGCCTCGGCGTGGTGCTTCGCGGTCAGCTCGCAGAGCGATCTCTCCAGCCCGAGCACGAAGTGGTACTCCTACGAGTACCACATGAACACAGTGATCCCGTGTACGCCGACCTCGGCGAATTGCACGACGGGATCGTACTGGTACTACTTCCCCGACTGGCCGCGCTTTGCGACCTGGTCCAACGGTTTTTACATCACCTTTGATCTGCAGGATCCGAGCGCGGGCTACATTGAGTCCGGCTTCGAAGCCTGCCAGCTGGATCGCGCCGACATGGTCAAGGGCGCAGCAACGAATCCGATGAAGTGCTATGCCTACACGATTCCTTCCGCGGATCGGCCGAGCTTGATTCACTCGGTGGATATCGCCGACATCGACAGCGCAACCGGACCGACCGCGAGCGAGCCGGAATATTTTCTGGCGCAGGTGAATCCCAGCAACGCGCAGCAAGGCGCCCAGGGATTGCATGTATGCACCGCGACCACTCCGGCCGCGCCCTGCACCTCGACGCAACTCGCGCTCTTTACCTGGGGAACGAGCGGGCTTACCGGACCGAGCGCCATTACTGTGGCACCGTACACTCCCGGCTGCTATAACACGACCGCAAATCAGGAAGCCAACACCTATTGTGTTCCGGAGCCCAGCACCAACAGTGCGGCTCTGGGAGAATACGGCTCGCCCAACTGCGGAAACTACAGCGTGCCTTGTCTCGATTCGCTGGGCGACCGCATGGCGAACCGGCTCACTTACGACAATCTGAACTCCTCGGTTACGGGCGCAAGCGGCGAATTCCTCACCGCCTCGCACGTGGTCATGGAGAGCGCTCTCAACCAGCGCGTCGGCATCCGCTACTACCTGATTCGAGTGGCGAATGGAAAGGCGACGCTGCTCATCAACAGCAGCGCAAACGGCTACCCGGATCTGCAGGATCCCAACGGCGTGAATTCGTTCTTCATGCCCAGCGCCGCTCTCGACGCGAACGGCAATATGGGATTCACTTTCACCACCTCGGGACCGGCGTGCAGCAGCTGCTCGCAGCAACCGCATCCGGCACTGAACTTCGTGGTGCTGCCGTGGGAGAGCACGACCTTCGATACTCCGACCACAATCGTGCAGGGAACTGGCGATCAGGAAAATCAGGATCGCTATGGCGAGTATGCCGCTACCGTGGTCGACTCCACCGATGGCTTGACCTTCTATGGCGTAGGCCAGTACTACGACACCAATCAAACGGGAACGGCCAACTGCACGAAGCCCGCGTCGGCTTGCTACACCTGGCAAACGCGAATCTTCCGGGGCAAATACAACAACCCGTTCTAACCCGCGAGTAATCCGCGAAATAAAACTACAGCGGCTGGGATCGTATCCCAGCCGCTGTTTTATTTTCCGCGAATGTTTGATGTGTCATCCCGAACAAGCGTTCTTTGCGCAGTGAGGGATCAGGTTTTTGCTATTCCCAGCAGCGGCTTATAAGTGTTGATAAAAACCTGGATCCCTCGCTTTCGCTCGGGATGACAAATTAAATGGCGCCACTTCGCCAAAATCCCCACCTCTGGCAACGACGGCCGGAAGTGGGGCACCCGCATTCAATTTACGGGTTGGTTTCGAACATCACCGGAATCAGGCCGATGGTTGTGGTCTGTCCGGATTTGATGTTCACCGTTGCGCCGCCGTAGCTGCCATTGAATTCTTTGTAGTCCACATACTGGCTGGCGGGAGTGTAGTTGCTGCTGCCGTTGCTGTCCCACACGATCAGCGCCGTGGCGCCGTTCGATTCGGTCAGCGGACAGCTCCAGATGTTGCCGCTGCTCGAGCACGATACGGTGAAGGTCGAACCGGTCAGCCACTGCATCATCGTGTAGTAGTAGGTGTCATAAGGGGCTTCGCTCGGCCAGTTGTACCAACCCACGTGGAACGCGCCGCCTCCGCCGCCCTGATACGCGTATTGCAGCACGTGCCAGCGCACCAGCTGGCCCTCGCAATCGGCGGTGGAACTGGTGCAGACGTTGGTCGAAACCTCGAAGTTAGTCTCGGTATTCATCCACGGAGTGGTGGTCCATCCTGCATCGTTCTTGGTCTTGACCATCTTCATGATCATGTTGATGCGGGTCTCGGGCTCGTATCCGCTGAGGTAAGAGTGGAAGCCGTAATAATCGGAGAGGCGTCCGTTGGTGTTTTCCAGATTGAGCCAGCTCTGCATGTAGGCCGTGTCGCCGCCGCAGATCGGAGGCGTGGAGATGATCGCGCCGGGCACGTTCGCGCGAATGATAGGAACGATGGGCGCGAACATGTCATAGAGCTGGTTGACGGTGCCGCTCCAGTAGTGCGCGAGGTTGGGCTCGTTCCACATCTCCCAATACTTGATGTAGTTCTTCACGCAGTTGCCCTTGGCCGAACAGTGCGTAGTCAGCGCGGTCACGAAAGCGGTGAAGGTGGCGCTGCCATTCGCGTTCAGATCTTTGGGAATGCCACCCGACCAGTATTTCGAGTTGCCCTGGCTTGTATTGCTACAGGCAATGCTGGTGATGAAGCAGGGAACATGGCCGAAGGTGAAGATGACCGCGGTCGGCTGATGCTGCGCCATCATGTCGAGCCAGGTGTCGAGATTGGCCCAGTTGTAAGTGCTGCTGCCAGTCTGAAGAATCGCCCACGCCGTTCCTGCGTCCCACAGGCGCGTGGTTCCGGGCTGTGCCTTGCTTGTGATCCAGACATTGTTGGTGCCGCACGAGCTGCCGCTGACGCATTCGAAGCTGAAATTGGTGGGCTGAATAGGATGACTCTTCATCGGCACCGCAGTAGTGCCGCTACCCGCGTAAGACAAAGAAGCGATTCCGAGAATGCACGTCAGGCACAACGAAGTGAGCGTGAAAAACTTCTGCATCGGGGGATCTCCTAAAACTGAAAAATAGGCCAGAACGAACTCGCGCGGGTAACGTTCGCTTGTTCAGGGCACTGACTGGCTGGCGCCGCCGTCTGGTCTTGCCGTCTCTACGGAAAATCCCGTAGAACTGAGACCGGCCCTGTAAGGAACAACACTTATATGGTTCAGGTGAAACCAGTATGGCCTGTGGGCCGTCGCCGGGACTAGGTCACGAAGGTGCATTTTGCGGATTCTATGCCGAAAAAGAACTACTGGCCGAAGGTACAGCCCGCAGCTTGATGGTTGGTCACCATGTGACTGAGCAAACGGGCAATCATTCCTGCCCTATATCGCGAGTACATAGGTATCGGAACTCGACTGCAAATGTTTGCACTCTTAGGTTGAGCGACGAGGGTGCTCTGTGAGGTATGGGTTAGTCCATCTTTCATGTTGACGTTGCCTGCCCAAGCCCGGATAATCCTCGCAACTTTGCAAGCCCTCTGTTTCCCCCACAGAACAACCGATCGATTTTTTTGGCAGGATGGAGGTTCTGCGTGCGGCCACTTTCTCAGGCAAACTTTTTGCCTTGCAAGCCGGGAGCTATTGTTCTCCTGGCGATTCTGATTCCAATCGCATTGTCTGCGGCCGGCTTTGCGCAGGTACCAGTGCTGACGCACCACAACGACTCCGCGCGCACCGGCCAGAATCTCAATGAGACTTATCTGACTCCGGCTGTCGTAAACGTCACGCGTTTCGGCACGCTCTTTACACAACCTCTCGATGGCATGGCCGTTGCCGAACCGCTCTATGTGCCGAGCCTCGTAATCAATGGGGCCACGCACAATGTCGTATTCGTTGTGACTTTGCACGATGGCGTCTACGCCTTTGACGCCGACAGCAATGTTGCGCCCCTGTGGTACACCAGCCTGATCACTTCGCCGGACGTGACCACGGTTCCGATCGCCGATCAAGGCTGCCTGGGGCACAATTTCACGGAGATGGGAATTTTAGGAACTCCTGTCATCGATGCCACGAACAACACGATGTTTCTGGTGGCGAAGACTCTGGAGAACGGCAGTTTCATTTTCCGGCTTCACGCCTTAAACATACTCACAGGCCAGGAAGTAGCAGGCAGTCCAACCGCGATCACCGCCTCCTACATCAGTAACGGCAAGGCGGTCACATTCCAACCGCAACACCGCATGCAGCGGCCGGCACTCCTGCTTACAAATGGAACGCTCTACATCGCTTTCGGCAATATGGGCTGCAAGGGCGCGCCTCCTTCTACCGGATGGCTGATGGCTTATAACGAAAGCACCCTGCAACAATCGGCGGTGCTCGATATCGGCCCGACTCAGAACTCGATACCGGGGATCTGGCTTTCCGGAGAAGGACCGTCGGTAGACGCGAATGGCAATGTGTACGTGGCCACGGGTGAGGGCTTGTTCGATTACAACGTGGGCGGCCTCGATTACGGCGACACCCTGATGAAGCTCCAACTTCAGAGTGGAAGTTTCGACCTGCTGGATTTCTTCACACCCTATAACCAGACTTACCTCACCACCAACGACTTGGATCTTGGAGCGGGAGGCTTCATTCTTCTGCCGCCGCAGCCCGGACCTTACCCGAATTTAGGGGTAATCGCAGGTAAAGAGGGAACGATTTATCTCATTAACCAGGACAATCTCGGCGGCTACAGCCCGCTTGCGGATAACGTGGTGCAGGAGGTGCCATTCGATAGCGCAGGCGATGCAGTCATCCGAGGCGGCTATGCCTACTGGAACCAGAACTTGTATTTCGACGCCTTGGAAAGCGGCGGAGAAGATCTTCCGGTCGAGATGTTTACCTTGAACAATGGTCTGCTCTCCACCTCGCCCACAGCCACGACGGCGAAATCGTACGCGTTTTTTAGTCTTTTATCTGTCTCAGCTGACGGGTTGAACAATGGAATTTTGTGGGGCGTCGCACAGACGAAAGCCGGGTCAACCCTAAACGCATTTAATGCCACGAACCTTGCGCCGCTGTATGTTTCACCGCAATTCGCTCAGGCTCTGCACTTTGATACACCGATGATCGCCAACGGAAAAGTCTACGTCACCACTCAGAATAGCGTCGTAGTCATGGGGTTGCTCAATGAGGCCATTGTCAGCGGAGGCAACAATCAGTCAGGTCAGACGAGTGCGACACTGAGCAAGCCGATGACCGTGAAAGTGGTCAACCCTTACAGCGGGGCTGCTATGTCGGGAGTGACTATTAGTTTCAGCGATGGCGGAAGCGGCGGCAGTTTCAGCAACCCCAGCCCGATCACCAATAGCCAAGGATATGCGGCCACCACGTATACCTTGCCTGCGCAGGCCGGAGTCTACAAACTTACGGCGACGCAGGCCGCATTCACCACGGCCCGCTTTACTGAAACCGCTACTTCCAGCGACACTATCACTGCACACTGAAGCAGGTCTCGCGCCGATTGCGCGCATCGCCCGCACAAACAATTGCTCCACCCTCTTTCGCGGCGTTTCTAAATCTTGCGAAAGAAGGGTGGAGCAATCGAGTCAAGTTGTATTGCTTACTGCTCCAGCTATTGTTCGAGTAAGAACGGCTGCACTCCAATCGTGATGCTGCTGCCGGCTGTCACGTTGTGGGTGTTGCCCTGCAGATCTTTGTAGTCGGTGTAGCCGCTGGGCACCGTATAGCTGGTGCCAGCTTCATTCGGTGTCCATACCCAAAGAGCCTGCGTGCTGCTCTGCTCCGTAAAGGGGCAGGTCCAAGTAGAGGCGCCATTTGCTGCGGTGAATCCACAGGCCTCGGTGAATTTACCACCGACGAGGTACTGCATCATCTGGTAATAGACGGTCTCGTAAGGGGAGTTCTCGCCGATCGTTTCATTCCATTTATACCAATCGAGACTCGCCGCACCATTCGAGTCATGCAGAATCTGCCAGCGTGCGATCATGCCGGCGCAATCCTGCGCGGTGAACGTAACCGGCGGATTCGGCGAGGAGGATGTCGGGCAAGTGTAGTTCAGCCCCGGTGCCGGCGAACCGTTGTAGTTGGTTTCCGTATTCGCCCAGGGAGTGTTGGCCCATCCTGAAGTCGATTGCTCGATGTTAAGGAACTTCTGGTTGAAATTGGTCCACTGATTTTCAGGCGTGTCGATCTGCGTCGTGTTGTTCACTTGCGCCGTCAGATAGACGTGCCAGGCAATCCAATCGGAGATCTTCCCATGCTGGTTCTCGTAGCTGAGCCAGTTCTGAAAGTCAGCTTGAAAACCGTTGCCGGTGTCGCTGGAGGGGGTCGCTGAAGGAGTGAGGATAACCGCGTTCGGGACGTTCGTTTTGATGATTTGGGCCGCTGGAGCCACCATCTGATAAACCTGGGCCATGCTGCCGGTCCAGTGAAAGCTGAGATCCCACTCGTTCCACATCTCGTAGTATTTGATGTATTGCGACACGCAGTTTCCAGCCGGGCTGCAATGCTGAGTGAATGCGGTTACGAAATTGTTGAATGCCGGGCTGCCGCTCGCGGTTAGATCGCTTGGAGGCGAGTTGGTACCGGCAGGCGCGGTGGGTGGCGAGGAACAGGTCGGCGCATCCCAGCAGGGAACCCAACTGAAAACCTGGATAACATACACATTATGATTTGCGATCTGATCCAGCCATTGATCGAGGACGCCCCACTGATAATCGCCGCCGCCAATGGAATCAATCACTGCCCATTGGGTTCCAGCATCATGCAGGCGAACCAGTCCCGGCTGCGCCTGCGTGTTCGGCCAGACCACGGCAGTGTCAGCCGCGTTGCCGCAATCCTGCGTGTCTCCCGGTCCGCATTGCATTCCGAAGTTGGCCTTGGACTCAATCCCCGGCGTCGGTGGCGGAGGCGGCGGCGCACCGGGCGATGTCGACCGGCTGCCGCCGGTTGACGCCCCACCACAGGCGGTGCAGATGGCGAGTAGCAGCAACGCGAATGAAGTCAGCAGCGCTGTGCCTGGAAAAGACTTTTGTCGGGGAAACGCTTCAAAAACAGGGCGAAACGCTGATCGCAAAAAAGTAGCCTCAGGAAGTCCGCCGGGGGCGCGATTACTCATTTTGTCTCCGCTCCGAAGCAAGGAGAGCTGGTTAGTAGATCACGAATATTAACACGTAAAGAAGCGTAAAGTTTCGCGGCGGGACGAGCATATCGTGAAATGCGGAACTCATAGTAGGGGAGCGGTTTAGCCCGGTTTGAGCGAGCCGAAGTCGTGCCCGCAGCTCTTTAAGATCGCCTTCGTCGGCCGGTTTTGCGGGAATCCCGTGCCATGGCGGGAAATATTGCTCGGTTCTATGCAGGATAGTGCAGCTCACGCTAGCGCCTGGTTAGCGTAAGATGGCATAAGCGGTTTAAACAATGGGACTTAGCTTTCTGTAGGCATGGCAAAATAATTGTTCTAAGAAGTTGGGATTCGATGTATCGTGCTCCGTACGGCGGGAAGCCTGCCAGTTGCATTAGCTAGGCAGGCCATATCTGGACCCTACATCTCGGCATCCCAGGGAATCCATCATGAACACTCAATTCGACACGATCGAAAGCGGCCAGGAATTTCTGGTGCTGTTGCGTGAAGCTGTGGATGAGGCCAAGAGCAACGTGGAAAGCGATATCACGGCCGAGTCCGATGGGCGCGTTCCGCGCCGCCTCGACGCGCTGCGGCTGGTTTTATACAAACTCGAAAAGCTCGAACACCATCTCAAGGCCAGCGGACGCCTGTTCAACGATCTGCGTACGTTACGCCGTCTGCTGCTCGAGGAAAGAGCCGACTCTGCGGTCGCGGGAGTGGGTATCGAGACGAAGGCGTAGATCTTGCAACCTGGATCGTGCAACCTGGATCTCGAAAAATTGGGGAAGCAGCTCGTTGCTGAGGAAGATAACAACAGTAGTTAGTGCATGGTTAACCCTCGTGGTAAGGCTGCGATTCTCCGCGAAGTAAATAGTAAGCAATGTGTTTTCAGCGGTTTATGATACAATCCTTATAAGTCAAAGTGCGGCTGGCCCGAACCACAGCATTGGCACGAAAGTGTGGTTCTGAATGATGCAACTCCGTGCTACATTCAGTTCGATCCCCCTGCGCCATCGGAACTCGACTATCTCTGATCGTTGTGCTTTTGTATGAGCCCTGAAGAGATACGGCACTTCGTCTTCGGCGCAAAGTTTTGTGCGCGACTTCGTGCTTGCACAACTTCGGTGTAAACAACCGAACATTTTCATTTCCGCAGTTGGGAATTTTAAAGATCGAACACTCCCTCCGGCTCTGCCGGGGTTGAAGTTGGCATCCAAAACCCGGTTAGAGAAGAAAAGAGGCAATCTGCTCATGCAAGAAGTTCTCAACAAAGTGCAAACTGCGTTTCACTCGGCGTTTGACGTGGATCCTCGAAGCGTTACTCTCGACACCACGCCAGATCACGTCCCAGCATGGGACTCAATGGGCCACGTTACCCTCGCCAGCAGCCTGGAGCAGACGTTTGGACTTACCTTTGACGTGGACGATCTGATGGAAATGGAAAACGTCAAAGAGATTTGCCGCGTAGTACAAACGAAGCTGGCCAAGGTCGGAGATGCGCAGGTCCAGTGAAGGAAATTTTGCTGGGCGCATTCTGGGCCGGCTGAGCGGGAATTCTTCTCTCATTGAAGCTGCGAGCGGACAGACGCTCAATTCAGAGGAAATTTCCGGGCGCATCCTCGCCTTCGCCTCGGAATTTGTTGCGGGCGGCCTCACGCCCGGCGACCGCATTCTCATCAGCTGCGCGTTAAGTCCTACCAGCACGCTCGCGTATCTGGGAGCAATGTACGCGGGATTGGTCCCGGTAATGGTGGATGAGCGCACGCTCGCCGCCGCGGGAAAAAAGGTCTTCGAAAAAGCTCATGCAAAAGCTGCGTGGACCAGCGGACGCGTGCGCTGGGATTGGGCGAAGAAAAACGGATTCCTGCAATTCGAGGGAGAGTTCGATCCACTTCCTCTTGATTCGATCAAGCCTCACCCTAGTGCAGAAAACGATCTTGCCGCGTTGATGCATACCTCGGGATCGACGGGTGTACCGCGGCTGGTGATGGTAAGCCACGGCAACCTGATCGCAAATACCGAAGCCATTATTCGCAGCCAGCGCATCGGTGAGAACGAACGAGCGATGCTCATCATGCCGGTGAGTTATTGCTTCGGCGCCAGCGTAATGCACACGCATCTGTATCAGGGCGGCGGGGTGGTTTACGATTCCCGCTTCATGTTTCCCGACAAAGTTTTGCAGGCCATCGATACGTACGGTTGCACTACATTCGCCGGAGTGCCCACGGTCTACAACATTCTTCTGCGACGCTCGAATTTGCGTTCGATCGCCATGCCGGCATTGCGGCGCATGCTGCAGGCTGGAGGCGCACTCGCCACCGAGAATGTGCGGGAGTTGCGCGAGATTTTGCCCAACACGGATTTCTACGTGATGTATGGGCAGACCGAGGCGACGTCGCGAATTTCCTGCCTGCCCGCGGATCGCGTGAGCGAAAAACTGGGCAGCGCCGGATTGCCTCTGGATAACTTGACGGTCCGCGTGATCGATGAGCTGGGCAATGAAGTTGCGAGCGGCGATACGGGCGAAATTCAGGTGAGCGGTCCTTCGATCTGTTCGGGATATCTCGACGAAGCCGAGGCGACGGAGCTCAAATTCGACGGCGGCTGGCTGCGGACCGGTGACGTCGGCTCTCTCGATGAAGATGGATTTTTATGGATCAAGGGGCGCACCAGCGATTTCATCAAGATTCGCGGCTACCGCGTGAGCCTGACCGAAGTGGAAGCAAAGGTCGCAGCTGTTCCGGGAGTGGGTGAATGCGCCGCCATCGGCGTGGGACATCCCGAGGCAGGCGAAGCGATTGCGCTCTTCGTGGTACGCGAGGACAAAGATAAGCACGACGAAGCGGGAAACGGCGCTGGACAAACATTGGTAAAGAAGATTCAACACGCTCTTCCGGCGCATTGGACCTGTGCGTCCGTAAAAGTCGTTCCAAAACTCCCCAAGACGGTCAACGGTAAGATTGCCCGTTCCCAATTACAGACCATTGCATGAACTCAATTGCGGAGATCGAGCAGGGAATTGACGGCCTGCTGGCGGCGCCTCCCTATGGCGGCAACGGCGACGCGCAGCAACGGCGCGAGACTTTGCTTGCGCTGTTCAAACAGGAGCTCGCCTATGCCTGCGAGCAGAATCCGCGTTTCAGAAATTATGTCGAGCACTGGCCCGTGGATTTTCGCGAGGCCCGCGAGATTGCCGATCTGCCCTATCTTCCGGTCGGAGTGTTCAAGTCGAATCCGCCGCTTGCGCTGATTGAGCCAGGCGAGGTAAAGCGCACGCTGACTTCGAGCGCGACCACCGGCCAGATTCCCAGCCGCATCGTTCTCGATGCCGCGACTTCGCGCCGCATGACCAAGGGTGTACTGACCATCGTGCGCGATTTTATCGGCTCGGCCCGGCGCCCTTATCTTGTCGTCGATACTCCTGAAAATCTGGCGGCACAAGGGCAACTGGGCGCGCGGGGCGCGGCGGTACAGGCGCTGGGATCTTTTGCCACGGAAATCGTGAGCTGCCTGCGTCCCGGCGAAAACGGCGACTCTCGACTCGATGTCGAAAAGCTTTTGGAGTGCGCAGCGAAGTGGCGCGCCAGCGAAGTCCTTGTCTACGGATTTACCTTCGTCGTGTGGACACAGCTTGTGCAGCCCTTGCAACAACTCGGCCTCACGCTGAATCTTCCGAATGCGCGCATCCTGCATAGCGGTGGATGGAAGCGGCTCTTGCAGCAGGCCGTGACCCGCGAGGTTTTCGCGCATGG
>Ga0209006_10000443_pt1 | contig 39998 bp, 69 predicted proteins | sample JacPin_JW_Ref_O2_FD_188567 | JGI IMG/M metagenome (GOLD analysis project Ga0209006, IMG submission 188567) | Forest soil microbial communities from Algoma, Ontario, Canada - Jack Pine, Ontario site 1_JW_Ref_O2 (SPAdes) (version 2) | ecosystem: Environmental > Terrestrial > Soil > Boreal... | reverse complement strand
TACGGTATCCGGTATGTCGCAACTGGTGCGCAGCGGTCGTGCCACAGAGGCCACCATCGAGCGTCTGAAAGCCGAGTTACCGAATCCTCTCACCACCAAAGATTCAGCCGACGCCAAAAAGCGCATTCAACGCCTGATGAAAGAAATCGACGTGGCTAAGCAAAAGGGTACGTTTGAGTCCGGAGCAAGACGCAATCCGAATGCAAACGCTCCAGCGGATAATGCTACTGCCACGCCTGCATCATCCGCGCCTACCACTGGTAGCAAATCCATAGACGAACAGATCATGGAGGCCGCCCGTGGCCAGTCCAGCAACAATTGATTTTTTCAAGAAACTCCCTGAAGACAAACAGCGGGCCGCATTGGGCAAGATGTCCTCGGAAGCCAAGCAGGCATTACTGGACGGGCTAAAGAGTGCATCCACTGAGACCACGTCTACTGGGATCACAGTTCCCAAGGGAATGATCGACCGCGATGATTCCTCGACTGTCAGCGGAGCTTTCAAACGCGGACGGGATGTTATTCGCGGAATGGTGCAAACAGTCGTCGCACCACCGACCGCCGAGGAACAAAAGCGTGGAGCACTCACTGATGACACGGCTGGCGAGATTCTGCAACGCCCAGCACTGGTAGCTGGACGGGTGGGGCGTGGCTTTGTCGAAGGTGAGAAGCAGGCCGCAGGGCAGGTCAAGGAACAGGTTAAGGCCGCGCACGATACCAAGGGCGATCCGGTGCAAAAAGCATTGGCGTATGCCCGCGCTGGCACAACTGCTGCGTCCATGGCTGATCCGTTTGCGACTGGATCGGTGACCAATATCAATAAACTAGAGGACGAAGGCAAGAACCGCGAGGCGATCGGAGCTGGGACGTTTGATGCTCTTACCATGTTGATCGGCAGTCGCATTGGACGTGAACCAACCATTGGGACTATCGAAGAGCCGGGGATGGTGGTCAATAAACTAGCCTACGCGACTAACGCCGATTCGATTCGTCCTCTGATGCATGTGATGCCTGATATCGAGGAGACTGTCAAGCAAGTAGGTAAGCCCAAGACTGTTAACGATCTGGGAAATGTGATCCAGAAGACGATGGAGAAGTATGACCAGCAGTTCAACAAGGGACTGGCAACCACCAAGGGCTACGTGAATGCGTCACCGATTGCCGATGCTCTCGAAGCCAAGGCGCGAACACTACCGCCTACATCCGAAGGTCAGGGAATCGCAAATCAACTCCTCACTCACGCCAGCGAGTATCGCGGTCGAACATGGACTGCACAAGAACTCAACTCTGAGCGCATGTTCCGCAATGCCAACGCGCAGGCGTTTTACAATAAGAGCGATGTTGGTCAAATGGCAGCACTCCGAGCCAACGCCGACACCATGGTCGATGAGATTGTCGCGGATTCAGCTCGGGATGTGCTATACGATGAAATGGAGAAGCAGCACCCCGGTCAGGGATTCAGAGAGTTGAAACGCAAGCAATCATCGGTGCTGGAGATGCAGGGAAAGTTCAAGGATCACATCCGGAAGTTGGAAGCCGCGCAGGCAAAACGCGCAGGCGCACCATGGAGTGAGAAAGCTGGGATATCGACCAGCGCCCATCCGAGTGGTGCGATTGTGACGCCAAGGATTCACGTGACGGAACTGTTGCGCAAGGGTCCGTTGTCGCACGCCAACAAAGCTGTAGAGTCGGCATTTGGACCGACTGACGCAGCAAGAATGCGACGGGCAGTGATATTGGCTCTGCCTGTAAGTACACTGGTTAAGCCCATACCGGATGAGAAAGCGCCATCGGCATCGACACAATGATATCTCTGTCCTTGAGGGCGCGCCTTGGGCAGAGGACGGTGCAGTCGCCTATAACGACTCCCGCTCTGATCTCGGCTATGCCTCCGAGTGAGTAATGACAAAAGGCAACTAAAATCCCATGTTGATAGAATTAGACAATTGCTGGGTTGAGACCACTCTGGTAGCGGTGGTCCGCGCATCCGGACTCAATTCCGATCAGACTGTGATATTCACGTCTGGGCAGGACGCGGCCTCTGCTGGACATCTGATTGATCTGCCAGTCGAGGACGTGATCGAGCGCCTGCAAGTGATCCAGCGCCATGAACTCGCCCGGCAATTGCTTGAAGAGATCGAAGCCGGGGAGACAGTGGAAGTGGGATTGGAAGTCGAAGCAGAAAGTTCTTGACAGCGGAATCGCACCGCGCTATATTATCGACATTATGACATAGATCGACAACCGCCACGCCTACCTGTTCATCCGGCAAGACCTTCCCATACAGCATCAAATGGTCCAATCGAACCACGCCACGCGAGGCATTTCCACATGCTATCCGCAGGGTGAGGGGATCCCCAACATCGTTCTCATCGGCGTTCCAGACGTGAATGCGCTCAATCGCGTGCTTGCGAAGTTGCAGGCTGCGCAAATTCCGCATTACTGCTGGACTGAGCCTGACAACGATATGGGGTTCACGGCGATTGCCACGGCTGCTGTTGGGGAAGGACAGAAACAGGTGCTGCGGCATTATCGACTGTGGTCACATGAGGGGACAGCCGGTCAAACGGCCTCGGGGGTCACACCTGGTCCTCTCACCAATACTCGCGTAGCTCAATCGGAGAGCATCGGCCTCTAAAGCCGGAGATGCTGGCTCACTGCCAGCCGCGAGTGCCAAGCCGAGGTAGCTCAGTTGCCAGAGCACTCTGCTTTTAGCAGAGAGGTCGGTGGTTCAATTCCATCCCTCGGCTCCATTTTATGACGGGCACCGTTAGCTCAGACTGGCAGAGCAGTGGATTCTAATTCCAACGGTCGCGGGTTCGAGTCCCGCACGGTGCTCCATCATTCATCTTCCTCTTCTAACACCCCGCATAACTTATTCAGCTTCCTCTCAATCGCCTCCATCGCCTTCGGCTGATTCCACGGCCAGTTCTCTGCGATCACTTTGGCATCCACGTATCGATTAAGCAGATCGATCGCGCGAATCGTCCTCTGCGGCTCTTTCAACTTCCTAATCCTCTTGATCTCCTGCTCGACTGTAAACGAATACGGTGGTGGCCGTTTCATAACAAACGTGTGCAATCCGCATGCCCACAGCAGCAGGCTCACGCGATCGAGCGCGGCGGGCTTGCGCCTGAACTGTTTATTGTGTTTCTCCGCGATAATCTTCATCAGTCGATGCGCGTCTCTGGGCGATATCAGGTCGTCGTATTCACCTTTCTCAGCCTTAGACGTGTACTGATACGTGATCGGGGTGACTGGAGGATCGAGTGTCGCGCAGAGCCTCAGTAGAACATTCGTCGGGTAGTCGTCGATGCCAAGGAGTAGAGAGATTTCGTATAACCGGATCAGTGGTCGATCGAGGATGACAGTTGGGAGTGGACGCTCGGATGGCACGGGCATATCGTTAACAAGTATAATACCCCTTGACAACTGTCAACAAAAGCACGATACTCCTACACATGGCATACCCGAAATGGTCCCTCGATGAAGTCGTGCACCTGCTGAAAGACGGTCAGGGTGCAAAATCACTGACGGACTTCGCGGACGAACTCGGAGTCTCCAAGCAGTACCTCAGCAACGTGTTTAACGGTAACTGTGCGCCCAGCACACGCCTGCTGCGGAACTTCGGATACGAGCGCGACGATACGCCACAGTTTGTTAAAGTTCAAAAGGAGAATAGGAAAATGTCTACAACCTCAATCGCCAAAATCGGGTGTGCTCATTGCAGTGAGGAATTCAACACTGACCAAGAATTGCTCGATCACGCCAGCAAACAACATTCGGACAAACTACGCCGCCCCAAAAAGTCCTCCAACGCCAAACAAACCACGCTGGTCAATGTCATTCTCGACAAGTCCGGATCGATGTCCACCAAAATCGCGGACGTGATCGGTGGATTCAATACCTACATCGCCGAACTCAAAAAGGATGACGTTAGCGACTACCTGTTTACGCTCACGCTGTTCGACACGGATTTCGCCGAGAAGTATCTGGCAGAACCATTGAGCGCAATCGCCGATTTGGACGATAAATCCTATCAGCCGAGCGGCGGGACTGCTCTCAACGATGCTGTTGGCCGTACCATCAAGTTGATCGAGGGAGACAGCCGCAATGCCGACAAGATCATCACGGTGATTATGACCGATGGCGAAGAGAATTCCTCGCACGAGTACTCTACTGATGCCGTGAAGGTGCTCATTCAGGCAAAAGAAAAAGCTGGCTGGGCGTTTATCTTTCTGGGCGCATCACTGAATGCCTTCCAGCAGGGTGCGAGTTACGGGATCGCCGCTGCAAACGTCGCACAGTATGATCAGGGACATTATCGGGGTACGTTCTCGAATATGGCGCACGCGACGGCATCGGCTTCGTCCGGCGCTGCTCCTATGAATGCGTGTTTCTCTGCCAATCCCGATGTGATGTTGAAAAGTGCCAATCTTAATATTGGTTCCGATTCGATTTCTGGCGACCCCTTCAGCGGCAGCGCAGTCAGTGGTGGTTCAGGGGTCACCATCACCCACACCACTCCCCCAAATAAACCGCAGGCATGGAATCGCGGCACACGCAAAGGTTGGAATCCCCAGAGGAAGAACAAGTAATCCCCGTCGCGCTATTGTTGCCTCTCAATGGCTGTATGCGAGACAATCTGCATATGGCCATCGAGATCATCAGTGCACCTGCCAGCGGAAATATCATCAGCATCGCCTATGACGCGGACTCTCAGTCGCTATACGTCCAGTTCAAATATCAGAACGCCACGTACATCTATCACGGCATCGACGGTGACACGGCAAACGGATTCGGCCAAGCCCTTAGCGCTACCGACTACCTGAAATCCGCCATCCTGCCAATATCCGTTGGTGAACGAATCGCTTGAGTGATAGACTCTTTCGCATGAGCACTGCCATACCCGCATCCCCGGCGGACCTGTCATCGCCACACAATTATCTGGACGGCCCTGCTATTCGACTCAGTATCACAACCACTTCTGTCTATCCAAGTTTCACCTGTCCATTCACATTTGCCTCCACCGGGGAATCGGTACGGGAACGCTAGGAGCGCCGGACTTGAGAGCTTCGAGGAAACGTTTCACGCGCGCAAAAGTCGTTCGGTCTGTCCGTCGCACGCCAGTCGGCGATGGCACCTCGACCGCGAGATTTATGAATAATGCGAGTGGCCGCGCAGCTATGAAAGAGGCATTGGCCGAACAGCGTCGGCGACAAGACTCAAACTGTGCCGAGTGCGGACAATTTCTACCGTGGGGTGAGTGCAGGTTCAAATACCGGGAGTGCGCCGATGGAGTCATCAATGTTGCGATTCACAGGAAAAAGTGTACGTAAATTTACAGAGATTGGGGCCGCCGCGCGATGGGGAGTGGCAGCGTTTCACCTCGTTGTGTTCGGAATGCTGCTACTGGGCGGCTCCAATGTTGCACAGGCACAAAACAAATCACTTGGGAAAGTTTATGCAAGCGAACTCCCCGTGGTACTTGATAGCGGCCTCGTCATAGGCTACAGCCGCGTCTTTGGCGGAAGCGAAATTACCCAAATCCATCCGTTTCCCGTCAACGGTAATACGAGATCTCCACGAATTACTTCTGAAGAAGATGCCTTTATAACCGTAGATGTTTGTCGTTCGCATGCGTCTATTGTAAAGGCTCTGCCTCAGAGTGCAAATCCTGAGATTGCTGCGACGGTTGTCGAGGGTGTCATGGTTTTTGTGATCGCAGTGCATAGTATTGACACTCCCCATAATCATGGAAGCCATATAAATCCGCTTAAATCCATCAGCAAGCGTCCATTCCGTGTGTGCCGCGTAGTAGCTTCTCGTCAGCACCGACCACTGGGCGAACCAATTGATCGAGATCACGCGGTCGAAATCAATCTCCCATATAGTGGCGTACTGTCCTTGTGTAAGAGGAACTTTACGACAACGTTCCCCATCAATAATGAAAATGGTCTCGATGACGGGAGGCTTTTTTTCGCCAACCCAACATAAAAAACACTGTTTAGAGCGTTTACTTTTTTGGTTTCCGCATTTCGGGCAGGAGTTGTAACCTTTAGGGAAGGCGGGTTTGATACTATGATCTTGCGGCTGAGTGCTTTGCGCTTCACGAGAGCGTGTCATGGTCCTACCTCTAATAGGATTCGTGCGGCACTTGGCCGCAACGTAATTTTATTTTACCTCTACATTGCCCTGTTGACGAGTGTTTCTTTTGCTCAGGGTGGGTCTGTTTCTCTCCAAATAATTCAACCTCCGCCGCCTGCTGGAACTGGTGGGCCTGCTCCATATGCAACAGTACGTGTCTGTCCTTACACCGCCTCTGGTACTCCTTGTTCGCCTTTATCGAATTTGTTTCTTGATCCGGGGCTGACAGTGCCTACCAGCAACCCCGCTACGAGTGATCAGTATGGAAACGTGTCATTGTGGGTGTCTCCTGGAGCTGTCATCGTGCAGGTTACGCCTGTCAACGGAATCCTATACTCGTATCTCGAACAGGCAGTCGCCGGCACCGTCACCTCTGTCGGACTCACCATGCCGAACATATTCAACGTCTCTAACAGTCCAGTCTCCGGCTCGGGCTCCATCGCGGTTACATTCGCGTCTGAGTCACCCAACTTAATCCTCGCCTCCCCGAATGGCTCCACCGGCACACCATTATTCCGCAGCCTAGTTGCCGCTGATGTGCCAACCACCCTCGGTCCCACGTCATTCACTGGCAACGTCGGAGTGGCAGGCACATTATCAGTCACAGGGACATCCACTCTTACCGGCAATACCAGTGTCGGTGGCACATTCGGGGTCACAGGTGTCACTACTCTCAATAGCACTCTGGGGGTGACTGGCGCTACCACTCTGAATAACACTCTTAGCGTGGCAGGTGCGACCACACTGAGTAGCACTCTCGGCGTATCGAGCACAGCCAACATTGGCGGCTCTCTCAGCGTTTCAGGTCCGACCGCGCTGAACACACTCGGTGTCACTAATTCATCCACTCTCAATGGACTCAGCGCGATCACCACCACTGTGCGATCCCTCAACGGCATTCAGTATCCGAATCAATTCCCCGGGTCCACTGCCGACATCCAGATCGCCGCCGCCGAAGCCGCACTCCCATCCATCGGTGGGACTATCGACGCTCGCGGGTATGGTTGCACCACAGTGACCATTGCGAATCCGATCAATATCGGCTCAGTATCCCAGCAGATCACGTTTATCGTTGACCGCTGCACGAACTGGAACATCACGGTTAACACTGGCACTCCAGCGGTATCTTTGTACAGCTCATCCTCGATTTGGGCGGACTCGGACTCAGCCAATCCGATTACCTCCAGCGGCCCCGGTGGATTCAATCTCGCTGCCGGTGCCAATGTAGCCTCGGTACTCGCGTGCGTCCCCGGTGTGGCTCCCGAGCCTATCTGCGGCATCCACGGGATCACATTGCAGGGTAACTCCGCCGCCACCGTCACCAACGGTATCCTCGACATCAATAATGTCACCGACCAGACCACGATCTCAGACATCGTGATTTACGACTTCTACAACACGGTCGGCCTGAACATCCGCACGTCCAGCACTGATGCGCTTGGCCCGCTGAACTTCCAGAACATCACGATCAACGCCTATGGCAACACTGGTGCGCGGCCTGTCAAAATCACCAGCAGCGGTCCCGGCGCGCTCACAAATATCAACTTTTTCGGGGGGTCACTCTCACACCCCGGTCCCGGTGGAATAGCCATTGTCGATATTGAAGGACCATCCGCCAGCGCGCTGATCAACGGGGTTAACTTTTACGGGACGCAGTTTGAGTCGATCAACACCGGAGATATTGGTGTGGGCTGTGTGAACTGTTCCGGTGTGCACATTGTCGATGCCACGTTCACCTCTGATACTAATGCTGGGGCTGCCTGCGTCAAGATATCGAACTCCGGTGGCTCCACTACCATGGTCACCATCGATAACCTGATCAATTTCGACGCCTGGACGAACTCAATTCAGAACACGGTCAACTCCCAGAACCTGACCGACGCCCGGATCGCGCACTACACATACACGGATGCAACCACTGGGACGAATCAAGGCCGCACGTATCTGCCGAATATCAACCAGACATCAGCGGGGCAGTTCGCGGGCACGTCCGCGTGTATATCGAGCACCAAGAACATTGCGTTCAGCATTCCGTATAACGCCACCCCGGTGATCGTGGTGTTCGACGAGACCACTGGCGGGGGAGCGACACTGAGTTCCAAGGCCAATACTGGATTCACTGTGGCTTGCTCGGGGGCGAGTGATGCGTTCGATTGGATCGCGATTGGCAACCCGAGGTGAGGAAGGTGAGGAAGGTGAGGAAGGTGAAGCAGATTTCGTGCCAATCCGGTTGCTAATGCACCTGTAATCAGCCACAATACCCGCATGAACGTGCAATGGCATTTGTTATGGCTCTGGGCGTGGTTCGGCATCGGCGTGTTCATGTACTGGCTGAAACGAGCCTACTTCCTCGTCACCGGGCCTAATCCTGTTGCCAATAATTATTCCGATTTCATCCGGAGATGCTGGATTCCGCTGATTGTGCGCGCGTTCCTCGACAGCATCATGTTCTGGTTGTGCTTCACTCCGCAGTTCCTGTCGGGTGGACTTGAGTACCTCGGCTGGAGCAGCATGAGCGGGGTGATTGGGACGATTACAAAGTTCGCGCCATGCGCGGCGCTGTTCGGGCACACTGCGGATTCGCTGCTGGATTTCATTATCAGCACCGTGGGCAGCAAGATACCATTTCTCACTGGGGTGCTGCCACAAATGCCACATCCGTTGCCGCAGCAGGCAGTGGTGCAGGCGGCAATTGTGCAGACCAAGGTGACTGCACTCGAAACCACGACTACAACTGTTCCACACGGCAATTAGGGTATTTACGAATTCTGTAAAATATAGCTCAGTCGTTCGGCAAGTTCAGGGATAAAGTTAGGATAGGAATCGTGAATGTCATATCTGGGCTTGTTCTCGATGGGGTTGATGATCAGTTTAGGAACGAGATCGTCCACTTGGCATTCCTGGCTGTTGTGGGGGGAATTGGCATTTTCTCTAGTGTTCTTACTTGGCTTTTGCGTCGCGATCTTAAACGCCGGGATGATGATGCCTGCAAAATGGACCTCAAAGTTACAGCGATTGAAGAACGGGTTGACTCCAACGACCGCAGGCATGGCAGCGAGCTCGGAGATATCCGGCTCAAAATTGTCCCCCTCTTTATCAAAGCAGGAATCGAGCCACCCAATTACCCGAGCAGGTAGCGGGTGGGCACGGTATTATCCGATTGTGTTCGCGGGACTGTGCTGCGGGCTGATGGGATTGGCAGTAGCGCGGGAACCCAAATTTCCCACCAGCACGGAGCATCACGTTGCTATTCTACGTCAGACTGCGACCAACGAATGGGACATGCAGGACGACGAGCAAGGCGATTTTCGATACAAAGGCTGCGATGATTTCCCGAACGACACAGTCATCCAGCCGGGATGGGTAGCAGATCATGCTACATGGGAAGAACGGGGAGCATGTCGCAGTATCCGTGCTACTGGACTGGGTTTTTGGTTTAAGAGTAAAGACGGAACGTTCATGGAGGTTATCAATGGGAAGCGCACCACCTGGACCGCCGAATCCACCGCCCGATAAGTGGTACAAGCTGAAAGTTTCGACCGACGCCGACGAGCGCGCGGTGAGTAGCGATACAGTTCTAGGCTGGCTAAACATTTACCCGGTCGCGGGCGTGTTCGTGCTGAGATGCATCGACGGCACGTTCGTGTTTCTCGGGCTGTACAAAAACTAAGGAGAATTTATGAACGTATTGTTAGTTTTCGCATTCGTGTTCTTCGTGATCGCAACGTTTATCAACCTTGGCGGTCCTGCGCCAGCGGCAGGCTCGCCGTGGTACGCAGGACGCATCGGATTTCACTTTGGCTGGGCCGGGCTGGCCTGCTGGGTAGGATCGCTTCTCTTTAAATAGCGTCGTAACCTTGTGACTGCCGCTTCCATCAGCACTCTCAAAGTAGCCGTCACCGCTAATGTCATGGCAGCGGCAGCAGTCACAGGCTGGTCTGTACCAACCTCGCCGGAAGTGATTGCCTTGACTACTGCGGCGCTGGTGGCGTGGAACACTTGGCGAGCCAGCAAGAATGATCGAGTGGTGAAGGACATCCATACTCTGACGAACTCCGCAATGGGATCGCAATTGAAACTCAACGTGGAGTTCGCCGAAAGAATATCCGTGCAGGCTCATCGGCTGGCGATTGTGACCAAAGAAGAAGGGGATGTCGCGGCGGCTCTCGCGGCTGATGTGGTAGTGAAAGAACAGCAGGCTGTATATCAGGAACACCTAGTCAGACAGGCAAAGGTGGATGCGGGGCACCGATGACTGCATCGCGCAAGTACACCCCGCCGCTCAAGATTCGCCCTGAGCCTACCACGCGCAAGGAGATACTCGACTACATCGACGATCTCGAAGCGCAACGGGCACAGAGTGGGCCTGTACTGCAAGCGGCCTTCGATGCGTACATTAGGGATTTGCGGAAGAAACTGGAGAAGCTGAAATGACCATGACCGCGCCAGTAACACTCGATCTCGGAAAGTCCCTGCAAAAGAACATCGTCGGCTGGAATGGCGTACCTCTCGCGCACATGCAGGGCTGGTTTGGCGAAAACAACGGCACCACAGTGCACCGCATCGACCGCTACCTGTCCAATGATCCTGTGGTCATCAACAATCAACTCAACTTCATGGAAGCCATTGGCATCAAGGGCTGCATTGTGGATTGGGAAGGGCCGACTGTAAACCCATTCCTTCACGACGCGATGATGAACATATGGGAAGGCTGCATGGAACACGAGTTGCTGTTCGGGTTGATGCTCGATCCGTGGATCGCGGAGAAGCAGACGAATCCCACCCAAGCGACTATCAGCGCGTTGTTGAATTCCGACTGCCAGCGCGTGTTGAACTCCCCGGCGTACCTGCCCGAGAAATACGTGCTGGAATTCGATATGAACGCCTCGGCGGGAGTCGATGTGGCCACGGTGCAAGCAGCAGTGCCGACAATTCCCATCCTCTCATGGCACACGGGATACTCGTGGCCGAATATCGTTACAGGTGATAATCCGTCGAATCCTGCGTTGGCATTGGCTGATCTCAAAGCCGACCACGCCAAGCCCACGATGAAGATTGCCAGCGCGAACATCATGTTCTGCGATGGCGGACAGCCTACGCCGACTGGGGCGCTGCAATCTGCATGGAAGGGTCTCCGTAACTGGCTGTTGTCGGCTTGGCCGGGAACCACCCCCACACGGTGGCTGGATCACCAAGCTGGCAACTGGTTCTTTGACCAAGTGGCAACAATCCCGCCGAGCATCAAGTACGTGGCGATTCCGACGTGGAACGACTACGACGAGGGAACGGGATTCGAGCACATCATTTCTGTCTTATCGGGAACGAGGCTGGGGAAGTAGATGCCGATCACCAATATCATCGATCAGCTCAAGCGAGATGAAGGCGAAAAATCCTCTGCATACGATGACGCCGATGGCGCTCCGATTTCCGCTGGGACTATGGTCAAGGGATTCGTCACAGTCGGCATCGGCACCTGCATTGATGCTAGTCGTGGATGCGGACTAACTGACGCCGAGATGGAGTATCTGGCAGTCAATCGCATTACACTGGCCGCTGCCGATATCCGTGTGCAATTCCCGTGGACGAGCACAATGGATGGCGTGCGGTTCGGCGTGCTGATGAATATGTGTTATCAACTCGGAATCGAGGGGCTGGCTCAGTTCAAGCAGGCACTCGCCGCGATGCAGGATGAGAACTGGCCAGAAGCGTCAGTACAGATGCTGGACTCGAAGTGGGCGAAAGTGCAATCACCAGCACGCGCGCAGAGACTGGCAACACAGATCGTCACGGGTGAGTGGCAGTGAGTGGCAGTGAGGGCGCTAGCGATCTAGCGATAGTGGTATAGTATTCGCGTGTGACGGAGGCTTCACCGACCATGGGCAAAAACAAGGGACAGTGGCAGGATCACCGGAATACGGCTGGCAACCCGGATCAGCCATATCAGCCAGAGAATGCGATTAGCGCCAATCCTAGCAAGGCAAACATGGATACCCCCCAGACCACAGATCCCGTCTTAACCCCCCCTGAATCGGGCGATTTGGCGGCACAACAGGGCAGTCTGAGCGCTAATCCGCCCAGCACACCGCCGCCGACACCGGACTTGGCCGCATTTGTGTCAAATCTGACACAGGAACAGCGTGACAGGCTGAGATCACTGGCCTCGGCGCAGGGTATTGCCACCGGACCCCGCAAAGGCCCCGGCGGTGGTTTGATTATCGAAGTTGAGGTGCCCGAGCAGGTCATCGAGCCTTTTCGAGAATGGGCGGAGAGCGCCGGGGAGTCGCTGGTTGACTTCATCCGGAAGGTTGCTGCCGACAGCCTCATCGCGTACTGCTATCAAGATTGGGGCGCGGTTGCGATGCAACAGCAACAGACGGCGACGGAGACAGCGGCAGCGACCACCATCACCGTCGCACCGTAATCTGAAATCCGATTCTCATCACCCCCGCCATCGGGTATCATTCCGGTATGCGACGACTGAGAGTGCTACTGTTTGCCATCGCCAGCTTGTTGGTCTACCTGCCCGCATTGTCAGTCTCCGCCCATGCCCAGGTCATCAGTGTGTTTGGTCCGCTCGCTGGCAATCCCAACGTATGGACTGGCAGCAACCAGTTCACCAACGGCGTCACACTCGGCCCAGTGACAGTCTCGCAACTCTCCGGGCTCACCGGGCTATCGACTACTGTAATAGTCTCCAATGCCACTCCTGGGTCTAATCCGTGCACGTCTGGTGGCACAGGCGCTCTCGCGGTGTACGTTAACAATCAATGGAGCTGCGGCGGCAGCGGCGGCGTAGGCACGGTCACATCGATCACTGCCACGACTCCGCTGTCTGGTGGCACGATCACTGCATCGGGATCAATCGGGCTGACAGCCTGCGCCACGAACCAAACATGGGTATGGAATGGCTCTGCGTGGGCCTGCACAACTGTGAGTTCCAGTCTCGGCACGGTAACCAGTGTGGGACTCGCCGGCACCGCCAATGAGATCGCGGTTACGGGATCAAGTCCGATCACCACCTCTGGGGCGTTTACGTTGTCGCTGCCAAGTCCACTTACTCTTTCCACCACCACCAATGTTCCAACCGGGGCAACGCTAACAATCCAAAGCGGCGGAACATTGACATGTGCATCGGGCTCGACATGTCCCAGTGGGAGTGGTAATCCGACTCTCGACAACTGCACCCCGGATGAGACGGGAAACAGTTTCTACAGCGTCAATGCGCTCACGGCATATTTCCAAGCAGGCTGGCAGTTCATATTCAACACCACTACCTATATCAACTGCACCGTGTATATTCCCAGTGCGGCGACGGGCGCAACAGTGGTAGTCGATGTGTGGAGCGCGGACTCTACCTCCGGGCATACAGCCACGATCACTTATGCTGACGGCGTGATCAACTCCGGCACGGTAAATATCGGCTCATTGACCTCGGCAGCGGGCCAGACGTTTACCACGACTTCGACAGCAAACAACCGGGTGACGCTGACATTCAACGTCCAATCGACACTGAGCAGTGGATCGATTCTGGCGGTCAAGATTGGCACATCTCCGACCGGGACACCACCCACGGCTAACTTGAACGTCTACGCCCACCTTATTCTATGAAGAAACTCGCACTCATCTTCGCGCTATGCCCTTTGCTGCTCGCATCCCGCTCGTTCAACGGCTCGACTGACGTAATCACCATGAATGGCACCAGCACGCCGATTGCGATTGTTTCAGGGCCGGAGACCATTTCCCTCTGGATGTACCCGACCACCGTGGACTCGAATATCCGGATCGCAGCGGCTATCTTAAATGGAACCTCTTCGGGATCTCAGTTCACAGTCGGATTGGGTGCGGCACCAAGTTCCGCGACCAACTCTATGGCTTACATTTTCGGTTGCTGCGGGGCGTTCGGGCCGTCGTACACTTCATGTGGCACAATCACCGTCAACAAGTGGTATCAGGTCGTGATCTGGATCGACACCGCCGGCAAGTATTCCTCGGGTAGTGCCAGCGGTATTCTTGTGTCTGGTGGGACCTCATGTTCTAACTTTATCAGTGCGACAACGGCCTCACGATCCTGCTGTGCGCCACTCACGATTGGCGTGCAAGACACAATCCACCCATTCGCGGGATACGTGGCAGATGTAGTGATCTGGAATGATATTCTCTCGCCGGGAGAACGAGCGGCACTGGGAACGGTATGCGCGAACTCGAAAAAGATTCGTCCGCAGTCGATTGTTGGGGCATGGCCTTTGTACGGTGCAAGTGGAGCGAGTACCGAGCCCGATCTATCCGGGAATGTGCTCAACGGGACTCTGACCGGGACTGTGGCGGCGAACGGACCACCGTGTACGCCGTGATGAGTGAATGAGTGGGGACTGATCGCATGGGCGTAATCGTTATCGGCACGCTGTACGAGCAGAACTGGGGCAATATCCCATGGAGTCAACCGGGAGGTCCGTATACGACTGTCTACCCGCAAGAGCAGATCAACATACCTTTTGCCGCCTACCCCGTGCAGGGAATGATCTGGGCAGAAAATTCGGGACTTTGGGTATGTGGCTGCTCGCATTTCGTGAACGAGCCTATGATTTTTTTCGACCCCGATGCTTTTGTCATCACGATTCCGTATCTGCAAGACAGCCTCGGGCGCGTGTGGCAGATCGGAGTCACTAACGGCGGCATCGACATCACGGCTACACAAGTGTCATTCACGGCCAACTCTATTGTATTGCTGACAGACCAGACCACATCGCAGACTTATCAGTTGACCGTCATACCGAACGGCCCACTCGTGGATTTGCAATTGACTCCTGTCGGTGGCGGCGGAGGGCAAAATCAACTCCTGGTGCAATCCCCGAATGGCGGATTGTATGGAATCCAAGCGAGCAACGGAGCACTGGAGACCGCGCATGCACTGGCGATCGACAGCCAGGACGTGGCCATTGTATGCTGCCCAATGTGTACGTACTGTCAGTACGTCATGCCCCGAGCGCAGTTTTATGACTCCGTGAGAGACCCTGTAACCATAATCTGACGCTACTCGCTCTCTTGCATCAACCACTCGCATAATCTAAGCACATCCCAAGGCGTTGTATTCAGCGCCTCCGCGTATCTCACAAGCGACACCAATGTTATATCCAGGCAGCCATTCTCGACTTTGCTGATATACGTGCGCGGCGTAGGGATGCGTTTGGCGATCTGATTCTGGGACTGTCCGGAGCGCAAGCGCAAGAATAGCAGTGTTGCGGGAACCCAGAATGATAGTGGATGGGATGGAAGGACAGGTGGAGATAGAGGTAGAGGTACAGGTAGAGGTATAGGGTCAGGCGCGAACGCAACGATTGGCAGTGGTTCGACCGGGGCGTGCATCTCCACATGGCATCTCCGGCATAGTCCGCTCGCCAGTTCAAATTGATTCAGTCTGCAATGCGGGCATCGAGAGGACTTGCGCGGGGCGATTACCGGCACTGCTGCCAATGCGGAGGCGACTTGCATGTGGGAGAATAATTTGCCCCGTTTATTTCACTAGGGACGGGGCCACTCCCAGAGCTTTGACCGTTAGGCCGCAGCAGCCGTCACCATCAGGGCCGGAGCCGGGATGACGAACAGCTTTGCCATTTTATTGGCGGTTGCATTTGCGTGTCGTAAGGTGCCACGCCAGCCCTACCCATCCACATCGGTCACCAGCACCGTCGAAACCTTGGCACCCCCGTTAGTGTTATTGGTGGAGGTGTCGGGAATCGAACCCGAGTCCGATACTGATTTGCAATGCTTCATCTGAGCGAGATTGAAACTGGGGGCGGCACAGAACGCTCCGTACCGCTCCTCCACCAGCCGATTATGCGTTCGGCAACGTGATGCCGCCACCAGCATGCGAAAACGTGCCAGTGTCGTTGTACAGTTTTACAAACACTTCGATCATCCCCTCGATTGCCGACATGGTAGGTGAATCTGCACCAGTCGTGCCTTCAACGCCCGCCAGCACGTTTAAGATATCTGCTATCGCCGAGGTGGCCGCAACTTTCTTGGCAGGCCCCGTCGAGTGCTTAAAGACGTGCTCAATGGATACCACAACGTGGGGCACCACCGGAATGAGCGCGAGGATGAGTGCGATTGGCATGACGATGCGCTTATGCGACCTTCTTGCCGAACGGCTTGAACTCATCGTTGAGCTTGGACTTGAAGGCGCGAGCCGACAACACATGGAACTGTTTCGCCGCCGTCGCCACCTGCAACAGTGCTTCGTTGTGATCCAGCATCTTGCTAGCACTGGTGACAGTCGGTAGCAAATTGATCAGTGCCTCGATCTCGTCAGCAATGGTATCGAATATCGCGATCACTTTCGCCTGTGTCGCCGGGTCAGTGATGTGAATAGTCGGGAGTAGCGCTGCCAAGTTATCGCTGAGAGTCGTCAGGATGCTCGTGATCTGGCCCAGAATCCCAGGCTGCGCACTCGCTTCTGCCTGCTCGTATTGAGCGATCAATGCGTCGATCTGGGTAATCGCGGTGCTCACGTCATCGCCCCATGCCACGATTGCTGCTGCCACTGTCGCGGGAGTATTCACGCCGGCGGATTTGAGTATCTCGACTGCGATGGCCACGGCGGAACCGATGACAGCGAGAATGGATTGAAACTCGCCTATCCATGAACTGGCGCAGCCGACCAACAGTAATAGGCAGTCGATGATGATTGCGGTGAACAGGAAACGTGTCCAGTTGAACTTGCGCCAGAACGGGCGTATTTCGTAGCCGAAGGCTTCCATGGCGGCGTTGAGGGCCAAAGTGTAGGGTCGTATGCGAGATATCATTTGGGTATTTCCTCCGTCGTGGGAATTGTACGCTGGCTCAAAAACGGCTGCAACAGGCGATTCAAACAGTGCTCACTGCAAACAATCTTGGTGCTCGGGTCTTTGGCAATATAGTCGTCCCAGTGATAGATACGGAAACAGGGAATAGCCTCAGCGGTGTAACCATTCTTCGCCAACAGCCACTTGTTCGCGTCTTTTTTCACGGTGCCGCAGACATCGCACCGGAATACGCTATCCCAAGCCATCAGCGGGACTCCTTGGCCTGCGCCTGCGCCAATATCGCTTCCATCTGATCTGTGACATCGTACTTCTTGCTGGCAACGATATACGCATGCTCCTCGCCGGTCACAGTGCTGATGCCGCGTTTCTCGATGTATCGAGTCACGACATACCAGCGAGCGGGCGTGGTCAACTCGGATTTGACGATGCGGGGGAGCATTCAGCGTACACCCTCGCGCCTGAATATCAGGTAAGGTCTCTGCTTGTGCGCATGATGGACATTCCCACCACATTCCACCATACCTTCGCATCGCCATTCGATACACCGGTACGCGCGGCCATGTTCAGTGGATACGCGCTCGGCCATGTCGTCATGGCGGAGTGAGGCAAACTGTCGAGGAATGATACGGGGAGTGGTCGTCGCGGATTTCGGTGATGGGCTCATGGTAGTCGCTGCGGATAGAAGTAGAGAATTATTTTGTCGAACAAACGATCTGCCAATGTCTGCACTTCCCACTCGTTGTTGAACCGCACTCCATCCTCTTGCGCTTTCTCCAGCGCTCTCGTTATGCGCTGCCGCAACAGATCATCGCGGGTTATATCATCAAGAGCGAACGAGTATTTGCCGTCCCAAGGATCGATTAAGCTCATGTCAGTTCAGTACCTCAACCTGCAATCGACAATTGCAATACAACTACCGGGCGGAGATGCATGTACCACTCGGTCCCCATTTTTATAAAATTATTGGCCGCCCCTCTGCGGATTTTCACCGTGAGCCGTTGATAGCCCAGACTTGGCCGGGTGCAAATGGTTTCCGGTCCATACTATCTGTCCCTCTGACATGAATTGAGCGGCCAATTTGCGTTCCGGGCGGCTGCCGATTGCATCCACTGAGACTCCCTGCATCCCAGCATGTGGCGGAAGCCGTATGAGTGGCCGCCCGGTGACACTTAACTATCGCTCGACGTAACTCAGCACAACAAAGCTCAGCTGGACTTGGCAAGGCTTAGCTTGACAAGGCTCAGCGGAGCACAGTTAATCTTTCTTCGGCTTACCAACCATCACGTAAGACGAGTCCGCTGAAATCTCGGTGGATTTTGCAATCGTATCCGCCGACACGCCGTTCGCCAGCAGTTTTTCGGCAACAATTCTCCGGCTGCCCTTTTTGGTGATGTAGTTTACCGGATAACCCTCGCAGACGACCTGCTTTTCGTCCGCCAAAAGCATCGCCGTCTCCAGCGCCTCGCGGATATCCTTCAGGCGGTTCTCACGGAATTCTACTTCCGCTTTCAAAGTCTTGTACAAGACCACAAGGTCATCGAACTTCACGGTCTTTTTCTCGCCGCCCTTGATTTCGATCTGGGTGCGAAACTTTTTGAGTTCACCGATGCTATCCCATTCCGGTGTCGGCCTCGACTGCTCGATTTCAGTTGCCAATGTTGCGATTTGCGCGCGATTCATAGTGATCCCACCTGTATCTTTCCTGATTCGTTGACAAAACTGTTTGTGCTTACTTCACTTGGCGCGTCCTCGGCGGGCTCCACCGACCGCACCCAGTCCACCGCCTGCTCCAGTGTGATAGCGCCTTTCTCTACCAGCACGGTCAACAAGCTGATAATAGCGGAAGCGCAGCGCGGCGTTATCCCGGCGTCGATCATCGGTGGGGGCACAAATTCAATCTCAATCCACGGCCACCGCGCTCTGCACTCACTGTTACACCAGTTGTCCTTGCCGCCTGTTGCTACCACACTCACCCCCAGCAAACAGGTGTTCCATGCATCGGCGTTAAGTTTAACCAGTGTGCTGCCCAGCATCATTGCGTCTGACAGCCTCATAGTGTGCCTCTACCTTTCAATTCGACTTTTCTCATCTGCCTGCGATTGAATGTTTGCATCTTGACGAAATCCGCGATATCTGCCAGACACGTCTCTTCCAATATCACTTGCTCATTCACCGGGGATATGACATACGCATATTTCCGCCACTGCGCGTACCAGCCGATGCGACCGAGGCAGTGTCCCCCGTCGAGTGTCAGCACCGCCCACACTTTGGTCTTGCGACCATCGCGGAGATCAACTTCGACGAACTTGATGAATGATGCCAAGAGTGTCCGCCTACCCTACCTTGTCCGCTTTGACCATGCGCACAGTCCCATCGGCGTTGCCAGTGACAAGCAACTTATCACCTGCCCTGATCCCCACCAACTCCGCTACATCCTCCGGCACCGACATCAGCAAGCATCTGTTCTTATAGCTCGCCTGCCACACGGAAGACTTTCTGGTGACGGTAATCTCGGATTTAGTGATAATCGGCATCGGGATCGGCATTTTCAGTGTATCTCTATCGCTATTACTCTCTACCGACACTATGATGGATTTGTTAACGATTGTCAAGTGGAATCGTTAACAGACGATGGATTATTTTGCGCCGCTCACGCCACCCCCTGCGCCCGCCAGCCGATCCAGCCCCGCTTCAGCATCTTGGTGAACTCCGACAGCCGGTTGTGACAGGCATCGCACAGCACGACGCATTTCGCTAACTCTACTTCTCTGCGCTCCCTGCACCAGCGCCAGATATCCCGATGGGACACTTTGGTATTCGGATCGCGGTGATGTAACTCCAAGAAACTCGCCGCCCCGCAGTGCGCGCAACATTTATCGGCTAAATACTCTTCCCGCCGATCCCGCCATGCCCGGCGCTTCCATTGGTTGACGTACTCGATGCGCTCGGGGAGGAGATGACGGGGGATGATGGCAGTGGCCACTACATCGCCTCCAGTTGCGTCGTATACGGCAACATGAGCGTGTGCCTCGGCGTGCCATCACTGTTCCGACCAAAACACACAGCCTCTGTAAATTCCAGCAACAGCATATCCACGTACCATTGCAAGTATCTGCCGTTCCGTCCCCAACAGGCGATGAACTGTTGGCACTCAAACAATTCATAGTACGCGCGTATGTCGGTCGCTGAGTTCTCAGCGCCGATCGCATGGACTCTGGCTGGACGCGGATCAGTGCTTCTGAACGCTGATACATTCACTTTGAGCAGCCCACCGAATCCCTGCCGCTCGGAGAATCCGATGTCTTTACGAATGGTAGGATCATTTTCCTTCTCATCTGCCGTGCTCGGATTCACTCCGCATGTGCAGTTCACTGGCAGCGAGTCATCCCAAACGCGGATCAGCCAGTAGCGGTATACGCGGTCGGGGGAGAAATAAGCGTCAGTGCGCATGGAGCCAAGAATTTCCAAACCCGCCATCTGCCAGCACCGGGACTCTTAATTTCACCTCATTGCACAGGATATCGACACATCTCTGGTCTACTTCTCGTTTCAAGTTCTCATCGTCAGGCAGCTCGAACAACAATTCATCATGCATTTGCAGGAGAAATTTCACCTCTCGGTGCACTTTGCACACTTCCCGCCAGACCATCGCCATGCACTTTTTGATCAATGTCTGGCCGCCGGCCTGAGTGTGCATCACGTAACTCATCCTCTCAGCACTTTCTCGGACTCGCTTATCCGGAGACCATACCTGCGGCAAATAAATAATCCGTCCACCGATTGTCTCCCGTGCCAGCCCAGTCTGCCTCGTCTCATCGATACATTCGTTCTGAAAACGCCTGACACCCGAATACTTCTGAAACCACGCTTCTCTCATTTGCAAACAGTCGTCAATGTTCCAAGGTTCCCCATCCGGCCTGCGGCATCGATTGAGAATCATGTAGTTGACAAGGCCGTGTTCCGTGATTCCATTGATTATGCCGAAAGCGCAGTTAAGCACCAGCTTTCCCGACGCTGTGAAACATCGCCTAGGTCCAGCGTTCACTATGTCGTATACCCGTGCGAATTGAGCCATACGGCCAACTTCCGCCACGTTTTCGATCGATGCCCTTTTTTGGTATGAGCTATCGCATCGGTGATGATTTGCTCTCCGGTCATTCCGCGATGCACTAGTCGAGATGTCCACGACGCCTCGTACGGACTGTCGAAGTCGTGGAACAGAATGCGCTCTCCATGGTATGTCATCCACAAAGTTGTACGCTTGTTTAGATTCTGCTCTGCTGTCGTTTCGAGTCGAAGATTGCCGGGCTTGTAGTGACCATCGTTGTTGATCCGGCCTATCGTTGTGCCCTTGTAATCGGGATGCGGCAAATTCTTCTCCACCCACTTCACAAACTCCGCGCGTGATTTGAACAGGCACTTGATGCCGCGAGCCCCATAGTTCTTGTAGCCTCGATAGTGAGGGGTGTTGCAGCGTTGGAATATGGCATCGTATCTTCTGCCTAAAACCCATTGATGTTTGGATTTCGTCATACTGCACTTTTTGCAACCGCGAAACTCTGGCTTGACTAGGTTCGACTTGATGATCCACCAAATCCGGCCACACTTCGTGCATTTCACTTTCAGCTCTATGTATCCGTTCCTGCGCCGAACTTTCGAGGAGACTACGATAGCGAGTCCGAAGCGCCTCCCTTTCATCCCCGGTTGTATGGAGCCTATCCAGCGAGGATGCAACTTCCCCAAACGTTCGGATGGTGCCAGTTTCCGTGACGACTTCGTGGTCTGGTGTTGCTGTGAGTCCTTCATAAGTGATCACCTCTCGGATGCCTTGATCAATCAGGCCACCGTGTGTCACCCATTCTACACCATCCCATAGTTTATGTTGTACAGTTATGTTTTGAATTGGAATCAAACCTTGATCTGTGAGCACTAGCTCATTTTCAGCAATGCAGTGCTTTGCTACCGTACGACGGTAATCGTTAACCTTTCCAGTGGGACCGACATTCAAAGCATTCATGGGCACCGAAAATATGCTACAGGCCGTCTCTGCATGAATATCTCTATTCTCAAAAAACAGACGGCACAACTCCTCATCACGGGAGTCATGCGCCATGATACGCATTTCTAACTGATTCACGTCGATGTCGTAGAGTACATGGCCTGATTCCGCGATAAATCCTCCACGCAACTGCTTGCCAAGGTCAGTCATAATCGGGATCTGGTGGAGAGGAGGGTCAGCCATAGCGAGTCGGCCAGTGGTGGTGCGTGTGCTGCGTATTGTGGACCGTACTCTGCGATCCCCGAGCATGCACAATTTCCGCAGTGGCAGCACATACGTGCCTCGGATTTTCGACGCTTCCGTGTAATCCATGATGTGCTGGATGACGGGATTCTGACCGAGCAACGCTTCCAGACACACAGCGTTGACTGAGCCACGTTCACCACTGTCTGTATATTTCGGCGGCGTCAGTCCCAATTTACCGTAGAGTAGTGCCGCGACCTGATCCCCCGATCCGGGATTGATATCCTCGCCAGTCAGCTTGAACACCTGATACTGTGCCTGTGACATCTGCGACTCACACTGAGACTCGATGCCATTCCAAAACTCCGGTCCATCCAGTCTGATTCCGTTCTGCTGCGCTGAATCCAGCATCGGGAGTATCGCGTGGTCGATGGCGGCTATCTCTTCCAGTCCCATGTCCTTGATCTTCTGCTCCAATATCGGTGCCATGCGCAACGTGGCATCCGCGTCTCGGATCGCATAGAACTTCGCCCGCTCATACGGGACATCATCCAAAGTGGCATCGGGTAGCTCTCCCATTGCCTCGATCACTGGCGCTTTGATCACGTCGTCGATGTCTCTCCATCTCTTCCTGAGATCGACTTCTTCTTCTCTCCCGCCTACCTGCCATTTCGTCCAGTCGTCGAGAATCTTTTTAATCCGAAAGTTGACCGACTTCGGCTTGTACACGCGATATTTGCCAGCATCCTCGATTACCTGGGGTTCGGCTTTCGGCCAGTCTCTGTCTGCCGCCGCCAGCAGGTAATCCATGGCTTTGGTGAGCCGAGCCTCGCGGACGATATCGTCGTAGTCGTCTTGGTGCATGCCACAGTTGCGGTATGCAGATGGCTTGAGACCCTGCGGATGAACACACAGGTTATATGCCAATATCATCAGATCGACATACTGGTCGTCGGCGAGTTCGATACCTAGATTTTTGAGCACACCGAGATCGTGCAGTGCATTCCAGAGGTAAACTTTGCCTTTGAACGTGACTCGCTGGCCCGGTTTGAACAGCATCCCAGTGCCGGGGCGAGTCGATACAGTCATACACCATGGATGCACACGGCTGCCTTCGGTATCGACTCCGGCTGGCTTATGGACGATCACCCCGCGCCCGCTCACAGGATAATCGCGGTAGTCCTCGCGGCCTGCGAATGGATCGGACTCACGCACGGCGATCTCGTGGTCGAGTAATCGGCCAAGCTGAAGGATATCGTCAAGAATAAGTGGGAGGCTGTCTGGTGAGTGAGTCGCTCCCGCCGGATGCAATAGTGGCAGCACCGTCCACCCGCCGTCACGCGGCAATTCCCCACCGAACAGTGCCGGGACTCTCTGTGGGACTCCATGGACCTTCTCCATCTCGGCGTGCTCGACGCCAAGCACATGCTCTACCGACCATCCGCCAACTAATCCGATCACTTCTGGATCGCACTCCAAAATGTCAGCTACAAGTGCATCATGGTCGCGGTCAATTTCTGCTTTCGTCGGTTTCCCGTACCCAGCAAAAGTAGAGACCAAATTATTTATTCTGCACTGAGATCGCTCGATATTGGCAGCAGCTAAACAAATGTCCAGATATTTTCCAGCGGGACCTATGAATGGCAAGCCCCTACGCGCTTCATTTTCACCGGGGCGTTCCCCGATCAAGTACACTCGTGCCGGAATAGGGCCGACAGGGGGAACGGATTTGAGTGGACGCCCCGCGAATGGATCGTACCGACGAAACGATGGCTGACGACTATTCGGACGACTGTTCGGCTGGGTGCTCACAGGAACTCGACTCCATTATGCGAGTACACCACCACTTGCTTTCCCATTCTGACACTCACCCTCACCATGTCCGCTGTGCCCTTGCTCGCCACAATATGATCGTGAAATGCCAGTACAACTCGTGCTTCGGGATGCTGATGCAGCATGAGTCGATTCCGCTGCGGTCCTGCGCCCAGACCCAATCGGTCCCACTCTGCCGGGTATGGCTTACGTGGTATATAAAGCGCACTGGCCGCAAGGTCACAGATTTCGTCTGCACCCCGGCACGCACCATGAACCAGCAGAGCAACATGATACTCACTATGCCAATCGCGCAGAATACCGAAAATAAATGCATAGTCAGTCCAGTAGCGGTCGCCGGTGACGATGATAGTGTGAGTGGACTGGCATTCACTGGCTACATCGCTTGCAATGTTTATCTTCGCCATAGCATATCGGGCAGACTTGCGTATTCGTAGCTTCTCCGACTTTGACATGTGCGAAGTCTGCCATGATCTCAGCAATGTCCCAGTCGAAGATATCCGGGTCGATGCCGGATTTCTCTAGGAACTCGCGGGCTTCAGATTTGTAGCTCATTTCCGCTTCTTCTTCTTCTTCTTTGGCTTCCGCGTTGCGTAACTCGGAGGAGCAGATCGCATGTCGGAAGCATCACGGTACGGAACAGGATCACCCATGACTATTCGCCCTCCACGTGCTGCCCGCAGCCACTGCCATCCAGTTGCCATTTGCGCGCGCGATTCACTTTCATCTTGCGCTCTACCTCGGCCTGCAAATCCATATGCAGTCTGGATGCCAACACGTACAGCACGATTTGAATATCCGCGACTTCCTCGACGATAGCCGCGTTGCTCACACTGGGATTGCTCAATTTGGCCAGGAGTTCTGCTATCTCTTCGTTCATGCGAGTGGCAGCGCGGAGTTGAGTTGACAATCCGAATGTCTGCTCCGCCCAGAGAGCAATGGACGATTGATCTTCCTTGCCGTCGAGATAGCTCATAGTGTCGTCGCTCATTCCTCTCCCATCAGTACCCGTATTGCATGTTCTCTTTCCTTCGCATACATGCCGGATTCGCGGAGTTCTTTCGGTGTCGTGATTCCCCAGATCATATGCGCTCTCCACACGTAAGGCACCATGATGCACATAGCTCGAATGAATCGAACTGGAAGCCATTTGCGTATCACAACTTAAACTCCACTTTTGGAATCTTCGTCCAATCGCCCAGATTCATAATCCGATGCACTCTCGGTTGCTTCAGCCATACTTCGATGTCCTCACCTGCCTGTGGGCCTTCGTGAACGTGGACTGTCATACTCTTGCCCTGCGTGATCATCCACACCTCGCCCTTCGGCATCAGGGGATCGACGATGACTCAGGCTCGGTGCGATCACTCATAGCCTACACTCCTGTACCAGTTCGTCGTCAGAGTTATACATTTTCACAGTCCCATCCGGGATCTCTACGCAATTCCCGTATCCATGCCACCACATTTGATCATCCTCGGATTCAATCTGCGTATGGCAGAGTTCACACTCGAACGGGTAGGTGCGCGTGAAAGAGGTAGTAGTCTCAGTGCCCGCCATTGCCATTGCTCCCTCCACGCAGCGCAGTGTACACCTTGTGTGCTATTCCCTTGCCGATGCCCTCGATCGACTCCCAATCCTTCTCGGTCGCCTCGCACATATCTTTGATTGACTTGAATCGCGCCGCCACCGCCGCACTCTTGGTCTTGCCGACTGATGGCAATTGAGCCGCTATGCACCGAGTGAGTGATGGTCGCGTTAACAGTGCGCGGTCGAATAATTCACCGCGCATCGAATCGTGAATCTGCAAATGTGACTCGTGCTCCGACCACCCTTTAGCCCACCACGCATACAACGTCCCCAGAAACATCGCTGCCATCGGGTAGTCGTCTACGCGCATCACCCGGATGCCACCTTTCAACTGCAACGTAAGCAGAAACGCTTCGAGATCCCGCCACATGAACCTGCGTCGGCCAATCTCCAGTACACGCCAGTAGCCAGTTCCACTGCCTCGTTGCTGCTGATATTCGAGCGAGCCATCCGATCGTGCCCTCCACACCCCAACGAGCAGTAGCCAAACCTGATCATAGGACATCACTAATCCAGGGAGTTGATGTCCGCTGAATCGACCATCGGTTAGGCACTTTGTCAGGTCGTCAAGCGACTTTACCTCTGCTGAAACGCTGATAGGTGAGCCATCTGGGCCGACACCCATGAAGGAGGCGTCACCATACTCCATGCGGCCCAGTTCGACTGGATACCCTCGCTGTTTAAGCAGCGGTGCGAGTTGTGCGCTTCCCGCGCGAGGATCGATTGTAATGCTCATAAGAACCAACACCCAGTTTCAAACGATTCTTGTATCTATCCTCTGGCGGCGTGTTCATCGTCATTACGCGAGTCGGCAGGTGGAACTTGTGCCACAATCGGTAAATCGTAGCGACACTGATTTTGAGTTGAGCCGCCGCTTTGAACTTATCCCCACTACAACGCTCGACCGTGGATGCCAATTTATATTTGCTGATCGCAGCCAGTCTTTTTGCTCGAACAATGTAAGGCTCTCGGTAATCCTCTGGCCGAGTACCGTCTCTTCTTCGCATCACCTCTTTATTGCATATGCGGCAGCGACGATGATTCCCTCGAATACGAGTATTGTCATCGGTGTAAAGGTGACCATTTGAGCAGCGTTTACGTGCTCTCATCTTAGCCGCACGTGCGCGACCTTTTCGTATAGAGTCGTGCATGTTCTCCAACTGTGTGTCGATGAAAATATGCTTCGGATTAACACAGCGCCCGTTATCGCATGTATGGCAGTGACACTTTCTCCACTTTTCACCGGCAATAGGCTTTTCGATCCGGCCACGCAGCCACACCATGAGCGACGACACCAGATACGACTTTCCACCGAACATGATCTTCGGATATTTACGACAAGCTCCAAGCGCCCCGTACCAGTACCAGCACTCCCCGCGACGGCCTCGGTGTTTGCTTATACCATCACGGGTGTACTCGCGCACGTAGTCTTTGTCTAATTGATTCGCACGCACTAGATTAACCCCCGAATACCATGCTCAACAGCATCTCAAAATCGTTCGGCAATGTCGTATTGTTCAAGTCGGGATTCTGTCGGCAATCCTCAATCGCGATCTGGAATTCACTGCCCCCACCATCCTGATCGATACGCTCACACCGCACGTTTAATTGCACGAGATACGGAATGTCACCGAATCCGACTCGTGTCTTGCGTCCAGTCTTGCGGCCTTTCTCCTTGCCATCGGACCCTTGGTAGTTCTCCCATTCGTCCTTGAGTTGATGAATAAGTATAACATTGCAGTCGTGGTTGTAACCCTCACGAACTAGCTCTTGCATCTCTTTGTTAACAGGCCCATAATGGTGGGGCATGACCTGTGTGAGACGCCCGAAGCGACTAAGCCTAACCAGCGCCCACAGTTCAGTCGCCGTATCACATACAGTCGTGCCGTTTCCGCAACTGGCAAGCCCATCACGGTAATTCGACACAAATTGTTGCAGTACTTTATCAGCGGCCTCGGCGACTTCCCCAGCGCTGGCCTCATTCGGTTGCAGTGACAATGCATATTCCGCGATGTATATTTCTTTCTGATCTTGGAATTTCTGCACGACACCCTCGTTTCCGATATCGAAGCTGTGCAGAAAAATTGGTCCAGGGGCAGAAAAACTGAAATGATTTTTTCCAGACTTCTCCTCTCCCTCTGCGTTAACGATTAAACGATGGGTGACTGGGGTACTGGCGCGGGCGAACGTAGATGTTAGTTTCTGGTTTCCATTACTACGATGGATCATAGGAGCACGAGCCGGAGTCTCGGCAGTGCCTTCTGCTTTTGGTGTGGGTTTCTTGAGATTCAGTGCCATTACACATACCCCCTGTCGATTAGTGCGTCTTTTATCGTTCTGAGAAAGAATATCTGTTTCCCGGTGACACACAGTGGCCCGCCGAATGACAGCCGCACACGCATTTCCTTGATGAACGTTGCGGCGCGATCACCGCAGACTCCTTCGATCACGTCGATATCGACATCCGCGATCATGGTGAGTATGCGCTTGGCCTCAGCGGAGTCACTGTCAGCGGTGCCGCCTGTCTGCTGGCCAATTCCACTGCCGCGTGATGGTTGACTAGACGGCAGCAATGCCGCGCGCTTGACAGGTGCGGATGCGGGTGCATCCAATGGCCGCGCTGTCGATGAGATCGCGAATCTCTCTAGCTCTTCCTCGAACGCTTTGCGCAACAGTGGCACAGTCGGCTCGACGTTGGGCGAGTTCGCGTACACCTGCATTGCTCTGCGCGCCAGAGCTTCGATGAGTATGCTGGAGATCATTTACTTATTCGCCTCCACGTACCGCTTCAGTTCCAGATACAGCGGATCATTGCACAGGTCGATCTTCAGTGATTTGCTCATGTCAGTGATTGTCACGAGATCAATCCGCACTCGCACCGCTTGTATCTTGCCTGGTTGGATCTCGGTGTTAAAGTCGATAAAGTATTCGCTCATTGCAACCACCCCCGTTTGCGCGCATGTCCAATCACTTGCTCCCAAGACTCTCTCAACTCTCGTTCACTAAATTGCAGATTTGCCGCGCGTACCCCCGGCACCGGTGGCCTCCAGTCGCCCGCGACATAGAAAATGATCAGATCGGCCTCATGGATTCCCGTCATCCAGCAATACGATTTGATCTGCATCAGCTCCTGCCAGTAGTTCTTTTCGAGGGAATCAAACATGCGGATAGACTGCCAGCGACATTTGAGTTCGATGACTGCAGGACGAGTCCAATCAATCCTGTCCGGCGTACCAGTGATTCCATCACACGAAAACTCACCGGGGTTGGTCATTGTTCCGTCCTCGATTGCCTTGGCATGCGCCATGTCCCAGATATGCTCCCAGAGCCAGCCACCAGATGCGTACCAGTTAAGCTGATCGTCTGTCGCGCTGTCCTTGGACTTGCCGATGGTCGCTGCGATGTCTCTGAGCACCGTGCTCAGATGCAATCCGCCTGAACGTTCACTGCCAGTGTCATTCTGTGGCCCGACAATGCGTGTCGGATATGGCGGATCGGGAGTGAATAGAGTAACGATCAAGGGGTGTACGCTCACAGGTGACTCGCAAAATTTACCCAGCGGAACCGATGAACACTCAGACAGACAGTTGACCCATCACCTGCCCACTGCATCGTTCCCGGCCCCGCTGGATTGATCCGCGCACAGGTTGAACGCAAGTGCTACGCGCTCTGATTGTGCTGCTGACTGCCTATGCGCGGAAAGTCAAACAATCGATCAGTTATTCTGCCAGTCCCAGTGTCGCTCCGTCGTACACGAATCCACTGTCATTCAGTGCACTCCGCAACTCCTGCTTGGATGCCCTCGCCACAGCTTTATTGGCCAGTGCATCCATGCCGTTCGCTTTGAAATACGCGAACACTACTTTGGCAATATCCTTGCTTGGAATGGATGCGCCTTCAGTCTCGGCCAAGTGGAGCTGGAGCGCCGTGATGATGTTGCCATCGAGATCGTCGCCGGCAACTGGGGCGGCCTTGCCATTAGGCTTGGCAGCAGCGGTGGATGCACTGGCAGCGGGAGTCGATTTGCCAGCCGATCCATTGGGCTTCGCAGCGACCACCGGTTTAGCCGATGATGCGCCGGGGAGTTCGTGGATCTTGCTGATAAGCAACACACTGCTGGGTCGTGTCGCGTTCTTGCCCGTGCGGATCAGTCCCTGCCTGTCCAACTGCTTCTGCAACACATGTGCATGCGTGCCCACGATCACCTTGAGATTCCCGTCGTCAAACGACTCCTTGGGGAACCCGGCTTCCACCAGTGACGCGAGGAACATACCCAGGTTGGTAGTGCCGTTGATACCTGTCTTACCACTCGGACTGACAAATCCCTCGCCACTCTCCTCCGGTGCCCAGTCTTCCGGCTTGCCAGCACTGTAGTACTGGACGTGAGACGTGCCGTTGCCATCGGTCATTTCGACAGCCAGGAATGGCGTATCCGATGAGACCGCGCCATTCATGTCCCAAGTGGTAGTCTGGGCGTCGGAGATAGTGATGTCGATGTCGTTGATGAGACCGCCGGCGGTGAAGGTTTCGGGGTTCATGCTCACCCTGGTCGGTTTCGGCGGTGCGAGTGGCGCGGTGCGAGTTGCTGTCGATTGTGCTTTTGCAAGTGCCATCTGTGGTACTCCTTTTTGTCCGGTTATTCCGGTATGTCGATTATTTGCTACTGCCGTTTCCGTTTCTATGACGCTTCACCCGCATATATGTCGCACACGCATCTGAGCAGTAGCGATGACCCTTGCGAGTAGGCTTGACAATGCGGTTACAGCCATCGGCAGAACATATTCTTGGGGGATATTTGATACGGGTAGCCTTCATTGCCTGACCGTTATACCGCCGTTACATAAGGTTGTCAAGGGAAATCGTCTGTCACAGGCTCCCGCCTCCCCCTACGCATAAGTAATTACGATCCACACCATCCGTGGATTCGTAGACACTATAAGCAGGTCAATTGGCCCAGTTGTTACGATATATTCATACTCCATCTCACTTTCCCTTTCTGCGTCTGTAAATCGCCCGAAGAAGAATCACTACCCCCACTGCGAAGTGGGTCAGCATCATTGCTGTCAGTTGCCACTCGGTCACTTCCTTCCCTTTCTTGAGGAAGAGCCAGCCAGCCTAAGACGTTCCACGATTGCTGCACAGACCGCCTTCGGACTATCGAGCCAGCCACCTGTCGGACCCGTACTGCTCCCGATTTCTTCGATGACGATTTTCAACTCTTCGACTTCCTTTTGGGAAGCCGCCAGCGCGGACTCCCAACGTGCCATGTCCATACAGCATTGTTTCAGGTGGACCTTGTAGTCGGCTTCGCGGCGATCCAGCGCGGCCTTTACTTGTGCGAGTTCGGCCTCGGCTTTCTCCAATTCGGATCGGAGATGTGCCGCTCCGCGTAAAACTTCGTCTACGGTTAGCTCCGCGCTTCCTTCGGAGGCCACCGGGCGATGGTCGGCGATGATCTGGGTCATGAACCCGATGGGGTCCGCTTCTATTTCTTGCGTGTCGTAACGCAGTACCGACTTGTCGATAATCGCCGCCGCTTTCCTGTCCTCCGGCTTGATCTCATTGGCCACTCAGGGCTTCCTCTCACAAAATTACGGCTGGCATTTCATTCTGCTGAAGTTGATGCACGCTAAGATCATAGTTTGCTTGAATGGCATATCCGCTGGAAACTTCAGGTCAAGCATCTTACTTTTCCTTTCCAGTCGCTACTCGGGAGGCTCCCGCTCGGTATGCGGCTTGCCAAGACTGCCACAGCATCTCGATTGTGGCGTCAGCGTAGCGACCATCGTTGCGGAATCTAAGTTGAGTGACTGGCAGGGCGTGTCCCACCCACTTCTCGAACGCCTCGCGCTCGGCTCCCTCTCGTTCCAATACTTCTGCGGATCGTTCATTTCTGAGCGAAGGACTGTCAAACGTGGGCGTGTTAGGCGATACCACGTCTGCCTTATTCTGCTCCTGTTCGGCAGAGTCCCTACGATCCGCATTCTCGCGTGAGGCTCCCTCTCGTTCCCCGTTCTTCGGGCAAGGCTCGTTCCAGTTTGGCATTGCGTCAGTCATCCCGCACTCTACGCACACCTCGTCGTACAGGCTTGAGTCTGACATCCGAGACTTGTGCGCTCTCGGTCGTTCCACAGTACGGGATGCCGCCAATTGTGCCTCGGCTTTCAACGCGCGTCCCTCCCAGTGTTCGATGTAGTCGCTTACTGATTGGTTTTCGCAGGCCAATTCCACGATGCCCATTGTGCGCCAGTCTCGCTTAGGATGTTCGTGCGCGGCGTGAACCGCAGATTCAAACTCGCAATCAGCGCAATCCGTTTGTGGTTGAGTACTTGATGCCGCATCAGATTTGCCCACATGGCACACTCCTTCCTCGAATACCTGTCCGCACACTTTGCAGATTTCGTCCTTCCCCTCTATTTCGTCTTCATTGGGCATAAGGGTTTCCTCCACACCACCAGCCTACGGTCCCACTTAACTAGTCAACCTGCGCGATCTCCTGCGGATGATTCGCCGCTCCGATACCGCGATGCTCGCGATATCCGCTCATTTCGTTATGCCTCCACGAGTAGCGACCCATTCCCAAGCCAATGTCAACCAGTCCTTGGCTATGTAGTACCAGTCACGAATCTTCTCCAGTAGACTCACTCGGCAAACTCCACCGGCTCCGGCACGACATCGACACTCCGAAAACTCGCCCTCCACCACTTAGGAATAAACCCCTTGGCGAACATCCTTGGCAGCGCCCAGGACAAACTATCATCGAGCAGCCACGTCTCAGACCAATCGGTCTCACTTCTGACCGCACGTCCGCTCATCTGAATCAGTGTCTGCGCTGTCTGGTACAGATCGTAGTCTGGATCTTTTTGCTTTCGTGCTTTCACAACCGGATCGGTTACACTGCCGAACGGCAATTTGATAATGAGCTGAAACCTGCACAGGTCATCGGCAAAGTCATACCCAGTGTCCACTGACGGACTCAATAGGAGCCTTGGCCCGGTGCTCCGCTTGAATTCCTCGATCACCTGTGCGCGATTGAATGTGCTGTGAATCATCATGTGCCGCGCGTGCCGAGAGTTGTCGGATAGGAATTTTGCCCTGCGGTATGATACGCAATGCACCACGCCTTTCCATCCGAGTGCCAGTCGCGGCTCGCAGATGTCGTCGAATATCCGCAACCATCCGCGCATGAGATCGTCGTTCTGCTCGGTATGGTAAGTGATACGCTCACTCGGTGTGTGGATGACTGGTCGGCGTTCAACTGGAAACGTGCTCGGGTACTCGACAAATTCAAGCTCACTACTGGCAATCCCGAGCATGGCAGCAGTCTTCGGGCGGACGGTCGCGCTCACCAGCACTACCTTTTCGATCCCCCGGAACAGCGCCTGCTCCGCGTATCTCGCTGGGCTCAGTGGATCGAATCGCACACTGCTCATGGTGCCGACAGATGCATTCGTGTCTGCCTCACTGATAATCCACTCATCCACCGATTGCATCGCGCTCAATCTCTCCAACTTCCTCTTCATGTCGCGTAGATGCTTGAGTTCCCGCGTCCAGCCCTTGCCGCCGCCATTGCGGACTTGTGCATCCAGGTCTTTGAGTCTTTCGCTGACTCCTTCCAGTTGCTCTATCGCCCAGCACTGCCAATCGTCTACTGTGCCACCCGAGTCCGGCCACGGCAGATGCAATTGCAGACATTCACGGCGGGAGATATCTTCCCCGATAAAGTCGCTCAAGTGAGACGCTGCCATGTGCGCTTCATCAGCGATGAGCATGCCAACCGGCCTATCGTCCTCGGTGCCGAGTCCATGTTGCAAATTGTCTACGCGCTCATCGTCGGAAATGTCCTTGCGACCGTCGTACAACCAACATGCATAGTTCGTGACCGTCACGTCTGCGCGCTGTGCCACTCGGTATGCATCGTAGTACTGGCACCCAGTCATAGTAATCGTGCGCCGGCCTCGCAATCGACATGCATACCCGCATTGACACGGAGCATCACTGACAGTGGTTGTGACCGGTATGCCTAGCTGATCCGCGATCGGACACAAGTAATTCCCCATGCCACGGATGTCGGATAAGCATTCCCCGAAGTCGCTGCTCATTTGGTCCTGCAATCCCTTAGTGGACGTGAGGATGACTGTGCGCCGCCCCGACATCACTGACGCCCCGAGCGCTACCAAGCTCTTGCCCCCGCCGGTTGGCATACAGATCGTCACGAACCGCTTGTCGCTGGTGAGTATACGGTCGATGGCGTTAATCTGTTGTGGACGCCACTCGGTGTATCGACTGGGTAGTCCCATCTCTGCCGGCGACAGTGCATCCGCATCGCGGTTGATCGTGGCAGCGGGAGTTGAGCGCGTGAATGGCACTCAGCGCCTCTTCATCGCTGCGACTTTGCCTGCCGCCTTGTGTTCAATCGCATTGTCGGACTCGATAAACAGCCCTGTGATCTTCAGCAACTCCACCACCAGCCATCCTGCGTCTGTCAGATCGTACCGCGAGCGGATCTCGTACACGTTCTTGCCCTCCCACTTGTCGTGGATTGACTTTTCCAGTATCAGTCCGCGCTTGACCAGCGCCCCGGAACTGGCGATGAAGTTGTTAGGCCCACTGCCCATGCCGTATGTGAATCGGTCCCACTGGACATCATCGGCAACTGCACACAGGAACTCCATTTGAGGCCGAGTCAATCCCAGGTGAAAGTTGTACCGCATCGTGTGCGAGCGGAACTTGTCTTTCCAGTCGGAGATGGATTTGATTGCGGGCATGACGGTCGCTCACTTGGCAGGTGCAGGTGTCGATGCACTGGCCGCCGCACTGCACGGTGATGGTCCACTCTGCGTCCCCGCCGGCACCGTGCAAAACCTAATCGGAATGGTCTGAATGTCGCATACAGTACCACTGGGCCACTTGTGCTTGGCGATCACACGGTTACACTCGGCTTGCAATGCATTCAGCTTATTCTGGAACGCCGCGAACGATGGCAGGCGCTGGGAATCTTGGCTGAATTGTGTCTGCGCCAGTTGTGCCTCCAGTTGATCCACGTGCAGATCTTTGTCTTCCTCGGCTGTTGCGGTGAACTTGGATGATTCTTTCACCGGGACCGGTTCCGCTTTCGGTGCCTCGGCGGACTTAGCGGGCACAGGCACTGCTGCTGGTGACTGCTTCGGCTCATCCTGTTGTGCATGCCCAGTGCCACTCAGCATCAATGCCACTCCCACCAGTACAAACGTGACTGCTACTATCTGCCAATAGCTAATTTTCATTGTGTGATTGACCTTTCTGAATTTTATTCCGCGTATGAATACTTACCCACGACTCTACGTGCTTCCCCAATGTGCTCCGGCACAATCCCTCTTGGATTCGGCGTACAGTTCCTCGGCCACACTCCATCATTCGGCAGCGACAACCTCACAAACGTCCGGAAGCAATCCTGCTCAACCGGCACTGACTCATGCACGCACATCGGATTGCACAAGTACGCAACATTCGGCTCCAGCATCGTGCCAGTGCCCTCGCACTGTCCCCATAGATGCCCGCAGTCACCCTCATCGGGATCGCCGCAATCAACACCTCTGCGTGGCTCCCCAGTGAATTCCCGGTTGTACGCGACACACCCACTGTGACTGCTCACCGTGATCATTCCATTCCCGCCCCAGCCGCCGCCTCCACCCCATGAGCCCATACCATCGACATGTAATCCTGGCCTGCGATGCGTCTCCCCAGCCAGTGTCCATCTCTGGTCGATAGTGAGATATGCAATCCCATTGACACCCGGCACAAACGAGCACAGTCGATGGAATAATCGATCCCAGTCGCGGAGTCCAAACGGCAGACTGTTCACATCCCGCATCTGTACGGGCATAAGTTGTATGCGGACTCCCGCGAACTCCGGGAGGATCACTGTGTCCAGACGTTTGAATGTGCTGGTGAATGTCACGCCGACCTCCCGTTAAAGAAAACATCCATCGTCTTGGCGATGCCATCGAATAGACTCTTGCCACTATCGCTATGCACCACTGGGAAACTGAAACTCAATTCCACGATCTCTGTGCCAGACGGAACCTTGATCGCAATCGGCTTCCCCGCTATCAGGCGCTTAGCGTGCTCCACGTTGATACCGATTTTAAGACGCTTGGCGATTGGTCCGCTCATGCCGCTCGCTCCTCGATCAATCTTATCCTTTCGATTTTTCATTCAGTCTGTCCACGATGCCCTGAACCTTATTCCACTCCGACCCACTGCAAATCGTCACTATCACCCGCCGATCCTCGTTCTCCGTCCCAAGTGCATTTACCAGTGCCGACAGTTCCTCGGGTGAGTCACAGAATGCGCGGAAATCCCCGCCTAGATCTGAGATCATAAATCGGTGAAACTCTGAGAGAGTAATCATTGTCCCACTTGCTTCTCCACGCTCGACAGCACCGCGTACCCTACCAGCAACACCCAGAACCTCCATTTGACCCAGCGGAGTCCACAGACCGCCAGCAATACTCCAAACACCGCGCCGTAGATCACCGGGTATAGTCGGAGCGTCATATTGTCTTACCTATGCGTCTCGATTTCTTCACCGGCACCGGCACCGGCACCGGCATGTTCTCGCTTACCGTCACCACTCGCAGATTCTCCGGTCGGTTGTCACACACATTACCGTTAACGTGATGCAACGCCCGCATGTCCTCGTCGTCCTCAGACGAATACTTCTTCGCGCCTGCCTCCGCGATATCCAGCCATCGCAGTACTGTTCCTATCGGTGGGCACTCATGCCCATGCAGGTGCAAATCGTAGCAGATGTCATCTACGATCCAGCGTGCGACTTGTCGAGCGTTAGCCATGATCATTGCACCTTTGGCAAATTCACAAGCATGCCATTCATTGTCACATCCGGATCGCATGTGCACTCTTCGCTATCATCCTGCAATTCCGGGCACTCCCCGTCGTGGTACAGCAGCAACTCGTTGTATTCGCCTTCGTTATACAAAATCACACCGGCATCGATCAGGGAATCCACCTTTTTCTTGGCGTTTCCTCGCAGCATCCAAGTCAACTGCGTCCTTGCGTGTTCGGCTGACTTGACGCTCATTTCTTCCTCGCCGCTTTCACCATGTATTTCTGTGCCAGATACGCCCTGCGCCCCGCATGATAAATCTTCTTGCCTGCTGCTTTCGAGTGATCGCATTCCTTGTGGGCTTTCGCCAACGCCTTCCTCGCACGATCCCATTCAATCACCCAATCGCGCAAGTCCCACAACCCCTCGTGATAGGTATGGAACGCATTGTGTTCGTGCTTCACGCCACATCACCGATCTTGGCTCGCTGTCTCAACCTGCGCTGCGCATCCCGATTCTTGTGCACCGGACTGCAATACCGCTGCGTCCGCACCACTGGGATAAACCGCCTCACGCATCCTTTAAGCCTGCATATTCTGGATTTCTTCATGCCGGAAATCAACATAAACGTTTACTATTACTTTGTCAACGATTATTTTCACGCATCCACTTGCATTCCGTAAAATCAGTAGTAGACTTCCATAGTGGCCACCATCCGCAAGCTCACCGTCGTACAGAAACGCGCTATGATCGACAGATTCGCGGACGCGCTCGCCGCCGATCCCACCCCCGAGAACTCCCGCCAGCTCGCTGTCTATCGAGAGATCAAGCGCCTCGAACGCACCACTACTGATGAGCAATTGGCATTCCTCGGCTGTCAGCGTCTCCGTGTGATGCGCCGCTGCCCCAAGGGAGATTACACCCAGTTCATCCGCATGAAGTTTTGCCGCAAGCGATTCTATTGCATAGACTGCTGTGGATGGCGGCTAGGCCGACAGGCATTCGAGTGGGAGAGCCTGATCCGTGGCGCAATGGCGTCTACCAGTCTCCACCTCGGCCCAATGCTGGAACTGGAATGGCCAGTCCCCGAAGCCTCTGCCCGTGACCGCCAGATCATGGAAAAGTTCAGCCGGTATATCAAACAGACATGGCGGGCGCAACTCGCATCCCAGGGCATCGAGCCCGATCGCTGCATGCTGCTCAGGGCATTCGATCCCATCCGGGGACAAATCCGAGGGCTGTACCTAGGGCCTCCAGTGGCAGAGGGTAGTTTTAGTACAGATGTTTCTAAGGGCACCGAAGGGGGTTTTAGTACACTTGTTTCAATAAAGACTATATATATTGAAACAAGTGTACTAAAACCCCCCCCTGTTAGAAACAAGTGTACTAAAACCCTAGACCCCCCCTTAGAAACAAGTGTACTAAAACCTCAGGGCGGTATCGGGGGCCGTCCCAGCCCTTGGCAGCCTAGCGTGGTCCGCAGCGTTTACCTGCTCGGCAAGCGCGTTTCGCCCGTGGCCGAAGCTGGCATAGTGTTCGACCGTATTCGATCCAGTCTCAACTGGGTACTCGGCAGCTCGCGGGACATCCTAGACCTCACCCCGCAACGCGCATACGCAATTGAATCTCTCTATGGCGGGCGGCGGCTCACGGCAGCCAGTGGTGCTCTGTATGCCCCGAGCAAAACCACCAGCGAACCGGAACCATCCCTGCTGATCGAGCGAGAACACTCAGATGGAGAGGTAGAACCTGAGACTCGGGATGGATTGGCGCTCGCTGGGTCCAGTCAGGAAATGGTTGCTATGCCGAAGGAACCGGAATCGAATCAATGTCCGAATTGCAAAACCAGACTGGAAGATATCTGTGAGGCGGGCGACAGAACGAATCCGCCGCCCGTCACGGTGCAATGAAACTGTTACCGCTTCTTCGCTGACTTCTTCTTGCTGGCCTTCTGTTTGGCCTTTTTCGCTCCTTTCTTCGCGGCGCGCACGTGACTATCCCGGCTGCCTGTGTTGTGCTTCGACTTCGGTTTGCCACTACTCACCTGTGCCGGCATCGGCATCGGCACCTCGGCCTCGGTTACTGGTGGGGCAACAACTTCTGGCCGCTCCATCGGTATCCCCGGCTGCACAGGCTCATCGGGCTTGTCCGCCCACTCGCCGAGATCATCGTCGTCCTCGGCCTCGACCTCTGGTGCTTCGTACTCTTCATCGTTGATGCTGCTGTCATCGTCGATCATGTTGACCACCTCTCCATTTTGATTTGACTTGACCACTACCGACTTCCGATCCCTATGCTGCTGTTGTCGTCTTCCGCTTGTATCGTGGCCCACCCCCTTTCGGAATCACACTATCCGCCCGGCCTTTGACTGGACGGTCCACTATGCGCACTCCGCGATTCGGACAGTTCGGTTTACGGCAATCGCACTTTGGCTCTGCCCGATTGCTCCTTGGATTGTTATTGCGATCATCGAACATTGCACTCACCCCCCATTTCGATTTGACTTCCGATCTCTGCCACTACCTCTGCCTCGCCTGCCACCTTCATCTCATCGACAACCCGACCGCGCAACCATTCACACTGCTATGCGCACCTTGGTTCTTGGCAGTCATCAGCGGGTACACTGATTGTGCCAGCGAGCCATTTTGCACCGAATAAGTCTGAATCGGTGACCCCTGAAACGGGCTCAGCGGCGTCCCAGTGCCCAGACACTTGGCCTTGGATGTCGCACCCGCAGCGCTCAGGTGCATGTATATCCCAGGTTGCAGCACCACCACCCCCTGCACACACGGGACTTTATGCGTATCGATCACGTTGACTATCAGTGCCCCAGGCTGCCCCGGACTGGCTGTATTACATACCAGCACTATCTGTGCCTCCGCCTGTGAACAGTCATGCGCCGGCGTGGTATACGGACAGTCCCCCACGCCCATGTCGTAGGGATTCCCACTGGTATCGACAACACTGACATGGTAGATCATGTACTGGAATTGAATCGGCACCGGCACCACGAACAAATTGCTATCCCCGGCGTTGTCGGCATCGACAATCGTCCCGACTGTGCTGCCTTGGTTGTACTGAAAAAAGTTTAACGGCTGCTGTGTCTGCCCGTACATCGACGCACAGATCGCCATAGCCAAAATTACTACCGCTGCTGACACTCCCGCTGCCTTCATCGCTATTCTCCTTGATACTGAATTTGTGATTGTGTTCGTACTTGTGCTTCTACTCGGCCCCTATTCCAAAGACTCCAGAGCTTCGTTGACCAGAGTTCTAGTCAGGTTGTGCAACTTTTCAGGCGTTAATGTCTGCGTCCGCCATTCGCCATCCTCATAGACCTGCACGTCGAACTCGTTGCGTCTGATGTTGCGCTCGATCCGAAGTTTGATTTCCCTCATCGGCTTAACCACCAGACCAGTGCCACCCAGAACGGCGTGACAGCGATAATCGCATTCCGCATCCCCCGGAGCACGTTGAACGCATCGGTGCGCATGTCGAGATGTGCTTGCTCAGACTGCTCCGTGTACTGTTCGCAAGCCGCACACGGTTGGCCCGC
>Ga0209006_10000442_pt1 | contig 40091 bp, 37 predicted proteins | sample JacPin_JW_Ref_O2_FD_188567 | JGI IMG/M metagenome (GOLD analysis project Ga0209006, IMG submission 188567) | Forest soil microbial communities from Algoma, Ontario, Canada - Jack Pine, Ontario site 1_JW_Ref_O2 (SPAdes) (version 2) | ecosystem: Environmental > Terrestrial > Soil > Boreal... | reverse complement strand
AGTGCCGACATGATTACTATGCACGCATCCTAAAATGCTCCCCACGATAAACATCGGCGAGACCATCCGAAACTACCGGCTCCAGAAGGGCATGTCGCAAGGCGATATTGAAAAGCGCACCGGCCTGTTGCGCTGCTACCTCTCGCGCGTGGAAAATGGCCACACCATCCCCTCGCTCGATACTTTGTCGAAAATCGCCGGCGCCATGGAAATCGCGCTGTCCCAGTTCTTCTCCGAATCCAGCCACACCAACGGCTCCAAGGGACTGCCTCAGCTCTCCGACGACGAAGTGCGCTTCCTGAGCCAGATCCGCCGTTACGCCACCAGCCTCAACGATAGCGACCGCAAGCTGGTGCTCGCCATGGTCAAGAAAATGGCCTCGAGCACAGGAAAATAAGCTTTCCGCCGTCAGCTTTCAGCCATCCGCTCAAGCCGAAGAACAGCCTAGGTATAGACAGCCGCCTCGGTTGTCCAAGCTGGGGCGAAGCCCAGCGCCGTTGCGGTCGTGTTCGAGTCGATTGGGATGTTCAGATGCCCAGTCCGTGATGGCGTGTCCGCCGAAAACTCTGAGCCAAGAGCTAACAGCTAAGAGCTGAAAGCTGTTTCAGATTACTTTCGTCCCCCACCTTCGGTGACCACCAGATACCTCGCTCCCGCGCCCCAGAACTCCTAAACTAATGCTGGAGACTCCTGCGTGACCACAGACGAGGAACTGAATCTTCTCGATTCTCAGCTCAGGCGACTGAAGATCGAGTACGAAATTTTCTTCAGCAATCCCGCCAAGCGTCCGCCCACCGACGTGGAGTGGAAGGTGGTATCTCTCATACGCAAGTTTTCCGATGGCGGCCGCATGAGCTTTTCTCAGCGCTACCGTTACAACGAAATGTCCCAGCGTTACGCCGTATACAGCGATCTGTGGCGCAAAAAAGCTCGAATTCGTGAGGAGGGCTATCGCCGTCCGCAAGATGCCCTGCTTTCGGTGCAAGGCGTTCGCATCGCTGAAGACGAACACAAAGAGCAGCATCACCCCGTGTACGGCGTCAGCGCGGCCGCAGCCGCAGTCGCGGGCGGCGCGCGTGCGCAAGCCTCGCAATCTTTTTCCCTGCATGATGTCGACAATAGCGAACGGGAACAGGTCGAGCGCCTGTATAACACGTTGGTCGCGGCCAAGAAAAAAGCTGGCGAGAGCGTCTCCGGCAACTTCGATTCCTTCACCACCTTTGTCCAGAAAAAGACGCAGCAAATCCGCAAACAATACGGCTGCCAAAGCGTGGAATACTCCGTCGAGCTCACCGACGGACACGTAAAGCTGAAAGCCAAAGCAAAAACCTAGCAGCCGCCTATCACTACAGATCTGTCATTCGGAGCGAAGTGAGGAATCCCGGTAAGTTCCTGCTCAGCCGATTTTGCCGCCGCCTCCAGCCGCGCGGTATCGTAGAGACTCCACCGAACCACTCCCCACTGTCTTGCTGATAGAATTTTCCATCATCCTCCGATTACTCATCTTCCGAACTTGAGGTCCATCATGCCTACAATTCAGCGCGCCATCCTCAGCGTCACCGACAAAACCGGCCTCGCCGAGTTCGCCCGCAAGCTCTCCGCGCTCGGCATCGAACTCGTCTCCACCGGAGGCACCGCCAAGTTGCTGCGCGATTCCGGCATCGCGGTCAAAGACATTTCCGAACTCACCGGCTTCCCCGAAATGCTCGACGGCCGCGTCAAGACGCTGCATCCCAAGGTGCACGGTGGAATCCTGCATCGCCGCGAGAATCCCGCCCACCGCAGCGCGGTTGCCGAGCACGGCATTCAGCCTATCGATCTGGTGGTCGTGAATCTCTACGCTTTCGAAAAGACTGCGGCCAAGCCCGGCGTTGCTTTCGACGAACTCATCGAAAACATCGACATCGGCGGACCCTCCATGATCCGCTCCGCAGCCAAGAATTTTCACGACGTCGCCATCGTCACTTCTCCGGCCGACTATGACGCGATCGCCGACGAACTCGCCCGCTCCGGCGGCGCGCTCTCGCTCGACACCAAGTGGAATCTGGCAAGAAAAGCCTTCGCCACCACCGCGGCCTACGATTCCGCTATTGCCTCCACGCTCGAGCGCGTCAGCGTCAACGGAAACTCCCATCCGCAAACTCCATCGCCAGCCGACGAGCAGTTCCCGCAAACCCTGCGCCTGACTTTCCAGAAAGCGCGCGATCTCCGCTACGGCGAAAATCCCCACCAGAAAGCCGCCATGTATTCCGATGGCTCGGGCGCCGGCGTAGCCAACGCCCGCCAACTCCAGGGCAAGGAACTTTCCTACAACAACATCGTCGACCTGCAGGCCGCCTGGGATCTGGCTCGGGAGTTCAACGAGCCCGGATTTGCCGAACCCATGTGCGCCATCATCAAGCACACCAACCCCTGCGGAGCGGCCACCGGCGTCACTCTCGCCGAGGCGTACAAACGAGCCCTCGAATGCGATCCCGTCTCCGCGTTCGGAGGCGTCATCGGCGTGAACCGTCCCATCGACGCCGAAGCCGCGGAAGAAATGCACAAGCTGTTCCTGGAAGTGATCGCCGCTCCGTTCTTCGATGAAGCCGCCAAAGCAATATTCGCGACCAAGAAAAATCTTCGCCTGGTGGAAGTAACCGACGATGGTCCCGGATCGTGGAGCCCCGGACGCCTTGTCCGGGGTGCGGACGAGGCGACCGCAGCTCCACGAAACTGGGTGCTGAAAAACGTTTCCGGAGGAATCCTGGTACAGGATGCCGACGCCCGTCCGCTGCAGCCCTCCGACCTGCGCGTCGTCACCACACGTCCGCCCACTCCCGAAGAGACGCGTGCCCTGCTGTTCGCCTGGAAAGTGTGCAAGCACGTGAAATCCAATGCCATCGTCTATGCCCGGGATGGACAGACTGTAGGCGTAGGCGCGGGCCAGATGAGCCGCGTCGACTCCGCCAAAATCGGCGCCATGAAAGCGCAACTCCCGCTGCAGGGAACAGTCGCCGCCTCCGACGCCTTCTTTCCTTTCCCCGACGGTGTCGAGGAAATCGCCAAAGCCGGCGCCACCGCCATCATCCAGCCCGGAGGCTCGCAACGCGATCCCGAAGTAATCGCCGCCGCCGACCGCTTGAGCCTGGCGATGCTGTTCACCGGCGTGCGCCACTTCCGCCACTGAAAAGTGTTTAGCGTCTAGTGTCTAGTGTCTAGCTCCTCGCTTCTAGTGCCGCCGAGTTGCTACCCGGACTTTAATAGCTTGCGGCCCCCTGATCCCGATCGAAACCACTTGTCATTCCGACCGCGCGCGTTGCTTCGCGCGCGAAGGAATCTCAGTTTCCACAGTCGCCGAGCGCCAGGCTAATGTCGTTGCGGTGAAGGCCGTCCAGATCGGACTCTCCAGCTCACCTCACAACCATGCCTTTACTTAACTTGACAACAAAACACTCACAATCCCGCCGGTCCTGTACTTCTGTTTGCTCACCGTGCACTGTTTTTCCCCATCCCGACGCCGAAGGTTTAGAATAGGGGCACCCCGCCCCCAGCGGCATTGCATCCAATCAATTATGGTTTTGAAAATGCTCTCACCGCAGGTCAGGTCAGTTCAAATAAGGTCCAGCATGAAGAATATTTTTCGCAATTTTCTAATGATCGCGGTCGCCGCGACTGCGGCAGCCGGCCAATCCAAAACTCCCGCGCCATCAGAAGTCACACCAGCCCAGCCCGCGCCCCGTAAGGTGGATCGCGCCGTTGCCTACTACCATTACGCGGTCGCGCACATGTACGAAGAACAGGTCACGGTTTATGGCCGCAGTGAGTTGGCCAACAAGGCCATGGAAGAATATCGCCTGGCCATTGAAGCCGACCCGTCGTCCGAGTTCCTCACTTCCGGCTTGGCCGAGCTTTACGTCAAGACCGGACGCATCCGCGACGCCGTCATTGAAGCCCAGGACATCATCAAGCGCGACCCCACCAATCTCGAGGCGCATAAACTCCTGGGTCGCATTTACCTGCGATCCCTCGGTGACATGCCCGGCGGCAGCGGTTCGGACAACGTGCTGAAGCTGGCCATCGAGCAGTATGAGCAGATCGTGAAGATCGAGCCCAACAGTGTGGACGACCATCTTCTGCTCGGCCGCCTCTACCGCCTGAACAACGACTTGCAGAAAGCCGAGAGCGAACTCAAGATTGCGATCAAGATAGACCCGAACTCCGAAGAAGCCGTTACGACTCTCGCGATCCTCTACACCGATGAAGGTGATACCGCGCACGCCCTGCAAGTCCTCAGCTCTGTGCCGGACACAGCCCGCAGCGCCAAGCTCTATGCCGCTCTGGGTCAGACGTACGAACAACGCAAGGAATTCAAGAACGCGATTGAAGCCTTCAAAAAGGCGATCATGCTCGACCGCGACAATCTGGATGCGATCCGCGGCCTTGCCGAAAACTTGCTCAACGACGGTCAAACCGACGCCGCTCTCGAGCAATACAAAGTCATCGCCGACGCGAATCCCGAGGATGCACAAACCTTCCTCCGCATCGCCGAAATTTATCGCCGTCAAGGAAAGTACGATCAGGCCCTCGAGAACCTCAAGAAGGCCGACACCATGGTTCCCGAATCCCTTGAAGTCCCTTACAGCATGGCCGGCGTCTATGAGGCGCAGGGCCGTTATGACGACGCCGTGAAGCTTCTGCAGGACCTGGTGAAGAAAACCGAGAAACCCGACCACAACTACAACCAGGCGGATCGCAACAATCGCGCCATCTTCGTCGAGCGCCTGGGAGTTGTGTATCGCGAGCAGGAAAACTATCCCGCGTCCGTGGACGCCTTTCGCAAGATGCTGAATCTGGGCGATGAGAATGCCGAACGCGGCTACCAGAACATCATCGACAGTTACCGCGAAGGCAAGATGTGGCCGCAAGCCACCGCCGCCGCCCGCGAAGCCGTCCAGAAATTACCCGACGACCGCGGATTGCGCATGGTGCTCGACGCTCAGCTGGCCGACACTGGAGATGCCGACAAGGCCATCGCAGACGTCCACTCGCTGCTCAACGGCAAGGCGGAAGACCGCGAAGTCTACATCACGCTGGCGCAAATGAACACCCGCCTCAAGCGCTGGAAAGATGCCGAAGACGCCCTAAACAAGGCGGAACAGCTTTCCACCAAAGCCGAAGATAAGAGCTATATTTATTTCCTGCGCGGCTCGACCTACGAGCGCGAAAAGAAATTCGACGAAGCCGAAGCGCAATTCAAAAAAGTTCTGGCCGCCGACCCGCAGAGCGCCATCACTCTGAACTACCTGGGCTACATGAACGCCGACCGCGGCGTGCGCCTCGATGAATCGCTCAACTACATCAAGGCCGCGGTGAGCCTCGATCCCGGCAACGGTGCCTATCTCGATTCCCTGGGCTGGGCCTACTTCCGCCTCGGTAAATACGACCTGGCTGAAGAAAGCCTCACCAAAGCCTCCGCCCACATGGGCTCCGATCCGACCGTACAGCAGCATCTCGGCGACCTCTACCTGAAAACGGGCCGGCTGAAACTCGCCGCCGCCCACTGGGAACGCGCTCTCGCAGAATGGGGCAAAACCGTCCCCGCGGAAGTCGACGGCGACGCTCTCGCCAAAGTCCAACTCGATCTCGACGCCGCCAAAGTGAAGCTGGCCAAAGAGGAGTCGGAAGCCCCCAGCCAGAAACAGTAGCGAGTTGTCGGACCAAATGATTTTGGGTGAAGCAGCGCTTTCAGCGCTGCGATAAGGCGACTCCTCACGGTGAGGCGCTTTAGCCTTTGAGGTACGGGGCCAGCCGGGGTGCTCCATTTCTCGCTTCTTTTGCGAGCAGTGGGGATTGTGACCTCTTGATTTCCCCCTCAGGGAGCAGCGCTCTCTGGAGCTTTCGCCATCGCCTCAGCCTCCCGCATCAGCCGACCCAGATCGCTTCGCTCGAGCAGTTTCCCCTGCGCAATCACAGCACGGATCTTCGTAGTGTTATGAATATCCAGCGGATTCGCGTCGAGGATCACGAGATCCGCTAACTTCCCCTTCTCAATCGTTCCCAGTCGCTCCGCACCAGAACCCGCTGGTTGCTTCGCGTCTGCCCATTAGCGACATCAACAATGGCTATGTGTCGCACCACTAGGTCGGCGGGTGGCGCCGGAGCCATGCTAGCGACGGCTGCCAGCACAAGCGAGTGCAAGCGTAAGTGATCTCATGGGGGACCCTCCCGGTCGGGATTTCGAGACCCTCTGAGCAGCGATACGGACCCGTGGGATGGAAAGTTCCCCAAAGAAGACGCGGGTTCAATCAACAATCAGCAATCAACAATGCTATTCTTTCCGCATGCTGCGCGGCTACGCGGTCCAGGTAGAAAACACCCGCGGACGCCGTTTCCCCGAGCCTCCTCACCCCTACCGCAACGATTTTCAACGCGACCGGGACCGCGTCATCCACGCCCGCGCCTTCCGCCGTCTCGAAGCAAAAACCCAGGTCTTCACCCGCCGTTACTCCGACCATTTCCGTAACCGCCTCACTCACACGCTCGAAGTCACGCAAATCTCCCGCACCATCGCCGGGGCGCTCGGCCTCAACGTCGACCTCGCTGAGGCGCTAGCTCTGGTCCATGACATTGGCCATCCCCCATTCGGCCACGCCGGCGAGAAGGCCCTCGACGCCGCCATGCGCGCCCACGGCCTCGGTTTCGATCACAATCTGCACGCCCTGCGAATCGTTGAAGATTTCGAGCAGCGCTACGCCGCCTTCCGCGGATTGAACCTCACCTTCGAAGTTCGCGAAGGGATCATCAAGCATTCGCATGAATACGACGCGAAACACCATCCGGAGCTGGCCGAGTATCTTCTGGCCCAGCGCCCGCCGCTCGAAGCCCAGCTCATTGACCTCACCGACGAAATCGCCTACAACACCGCCGATCTCGACGACGGATACGAAGCGCACCTGCTATCGCTCGATGTCATCCGCGGAGGCGTGCCGATTTTCGACGGCTGCTATCGCGAAGTGGAAAAGACATATCCCGCCGCGCTGGAGAAGTTGAAGTTCAACGAAACCCTTAAGCGTATGCTCAACCGCTTCGTCGGAGACTTGATCACCAACACGCGAGCCCGCATCGACGAGGCAGGAATTCGGACCCTTGAAGACGTGCGCAATCATGCCGAGCGCCTGGCCGCATTCAGCCCCGAGGTGGAGGCGGATCGCAAGCAATCCAAAGAATTTCTCTACGAAAATCTCTACTTCAGCTCAACCCTCGAACCAGAAAAAGACGCTGCCGAACGCGTAGTCAGCGACCTGTTCTCCTTCTGGATGGCGAATCCTACATCCCTGCCGCCCAACTACCAGGAGCAGTCCACCCGCGAAGCCCTGCCACGAGTAATCTGCGACTACATCGCCGGCATGACCGACCACTTCATCTTCGACCAACACGCCAAATACTGCCCCGAGACCAAGTAGCCGTAACCTGGATGCGGTAGTGGTGCCATGCACGTGGCAAGCCGTGACCATAAACGCCCTGGGTGCCCCTTAGTCGCGTTCTTTGTGACTAGGGTCGGGGACTCTGATTTCCCGTTTGCATTTTTCCCAGCTTCCCGGCAAGCTTGGCAACTTCCGCCGTTCTCTCCGCGTCAGTCCTAGTGCGAGAAGGAGTCCAACATGACGGTCCCGCTTCATCACCTTCGTCTCAGCCATCTCGATACTCGCCGCGCTGTCCGTGTCGCGGCATGGATGGCGCTGCTGGCCCGGTTCGCCGTACTTTCCGCTTCTGCGCAGACCACATCTCCGCCATCCCCGTCGGCTCCCTCGGCGCAAACCGCGGCCAAAGATGACCCCGAACGCCAGCAAGCCATAGAAGTCTTCGAGGCGGGCAAATACGTCGAGGCTATGCCGCTGCTCGAGAAGCTTGCGGTCGATCATCCCGAGGACGCGACTATCAAGGCAAACTGGGCGTTCTCCGTCGCAGCCTACGCTGCCACTTTGACCGACGTCGATCTTCGCAAGAAAGCCAGAATCCGCGCCCGCGCCATCGCTGTTCAAGCGCAGAAACAGGGCGCAAACACTGCTACCGTACGACTGGTTCTGGAGATTCCGGAAGATGGTTCCGCGCCTGCATTCTCGGATCGCAAAGACGTCGAGGACGCCATCAAAGCGGCAGAGGCCGACTTCGTGCGCGGAGAGCTCGATCAGGCCCGCACCGGATACCTCCACGCCCTGCTCCTCGATCCGAACAACTACGTGGCGGCCTTGTTCACCGGAGACGTCTATTTCAAGCAGCACGTCTACGGCAGCGCCGGCGAGTTGTTCGCCCGCGCCGTTCAAATCGATCCCAACCGCGAGACCGCCTACCGTTACTGGGGAGACGCACTCTCGGCTATGGGAAAGACCGCCGAGGCTCGCGATAAATACATCGACGCAATCATCGCCGAGCCCTACAACCAGACATCGTGGGGCGGCATCGTGCAGTGGGCGCGGCAGACGAAAGTCACTCTGAATTGGGTTCGAATGCAGGACAAGGGCAAATTCACCTCGACCCCGGCAGGAACAGAAATCACACTCGACCCGTCACTGCACACAGAAGATCCCATGTTCAAGCCGTGGATGGCCTATTACGGCCGGCGCCTGCAATGGCAGCAAGGAAAATTCAAGCAGCAATTTCCGAACGAAGCGCACTACCGGCACACTCTCAGCGAGGAAGCGGATGCTCTGCATCTGATGGCGCAGGCGTTAACGCAACCCAGCGTGACTGCGATCGATTCCCGGCTCGCCGTCCTCATGAAAATCGATCAGGCCGGTTTTATCGAGCCTTTCGCGCTCTTGAATCATCCCGACGAGGACCTCGCACAGGACTACGTCTCGTACCGTTCCGCCCACCGCGACACAATCTACCGCTACTTCGACGAGTACGTCGTTCCCAAGGCGCCGCAGCCATAAACAATCCGTGTCAATCCGTGCAAATCCGCAGCGAAAAGCTCTCTTCAGCGTCCCGCCACGACAGCCAGCACATCAAACAGAACCCTCGGCCCCCGCCTCAGTTCCTCCACCCGAATCCGCTCATCGTTTCCGTGCTCGGTGTTTCCCTCCTCCACGGTCGCCACATAAGGATTGAATCCGTAGGCGTGGATGCCCAGCGGCCGGTAGCGCTGGTTCTCGGTGTAGCCGCTGGTGAGGTGAGGCACCACCGGCGTCCTCGGAAAATACTGGGCGGAAACTTGCCGGATCGCGGCGAACAAAGCAGTGTCCGTCGGCGAATAGTTTGCAACCCGAAACTCCGAACTCAGCGGTTCAACGGTGACGTTTGGGTCATCCGCAACTTTGCGAATCGCCTCCAGCAGCGCCTGCCGGTCGCCGCCGGGCAGAATGCGCACATCCAGATTCGCCCACGCCTCGGCAGGAATCACGTTGGTCTGTTCGGAGGCGCCCATCATAGTCAGCGAAATCGTGTCGCGCAGCAGGTAGTTCAACGATTCGTCGTGCGCCACTTCCTTCTGAAATTTCTTGTTCTCAATCTCCTGGTTGATGTTGCGAAACTCCCGCGCGCGCTCCTCCGGTTCGTAAGGAGCCATCCCGAGCAGGAACTCCTGCACGACGGGCAAAACTCGCAACGGCGTTTGATAAGCCAGAATTCTTTCGAGCGCCCCCACCAGCCGGTTGGGAGCGGAGTCTGGATTAGGGCGCGACGCATGCCCCGCCCGTCCATGCGCGACCACGTGCAGCCAGAAAACTGTTTTCTCGCCCACATCCACGCCGAGGTATTTGACGCGGCCATTTTCGAGCAGGTTCTCGCCGCCCTCGTTGATCAGGAACTCGGCGTTGCCGAGCAGGTCGCGTTGGTGAGCAAGGAACCAGTCCGAGCCGCTGCCATCCATCTCTTCATCGCTAACCGCAAGAAAGATCACGTCACGGTCGAGCGACACTTGTTCGCGCTTCAGCATCACCATGGCGACCAACTGCGCCATGCCCTCGTCTTTCATGTCCTGTGCGCCGCGGCCCCACACATATCCATTCTTAATCTCTCCACTGAACGGCGGAACTTGCCAATGCGAAGCGTCGCTGGTCACCACATCCATGTGATTCAGCAGAATGATCGGACGGCGAACGATCGCACGACCCGCATCGGCTGCAGTAGCGCCGCGGGTACGCGGCAGCCGCGCCCACAAATCTCCCCGCCCCGGTGCATATTCAAAAACGCGGTTTTCAATCCCTTCCCGATCGAAGATTCCTTTCAGAAACGTAACGGCGCGCATCTCGTGGCCCGGCGGATTCGTTGTATCCACTCGCAGATACTGCTGCATCCAGTCGACCGCCAGGTCAGAATACTGCTGCAAATGATCCGCAGGAATGCGCGCCGAGGCCAACGTCTCCTGCGATTGATCTGCTCTCGGACTCTCAGGCGAAACCGCCGCCCAGCAGGGAACTGACGCCATCAACCCGCCAAGCACAGACACGGCCAGGGCCCGCGAAACGCGCCTGCAAAACAGGTGCAAAAACCCAAACGAGCCGGTGCGGTTTTTCGGCAATTTCCGTTTTCCTCCAGTTAGAATTTCACGCAGTTTTTATATCAGGTTTCCCAAAATTACCCTCCAAATTGCATTCGGAATACGACGCGAGTCGAGCCAGGCATACAATGTCCTTAGTATCAACGAGTTAGAACGGCCACCTTTCCGCCGGTTTGGCATCTAACCTGTAGTAGTAGGGGCAGGAGCCGCTTGTTACGGGCGCCCAGGATTTTCAGGTTCAGCGCAGCGTCAGCGCGGACCGGCAAGCTTGTAACTGACTTGCTTGTCATAAGCTTAGGGACGAGATTAGCCCCACGGCCGTCGTCAGGCGGAGGTGAGGGTAGTTCAAAAGCTCCCAATTTTGGAGGAAAGTTATCATGAACAACCGCATTCTCATCGCCCTGCCGCTGGCCGCGCTGCTTTCGTTGCCGGCTGTGGCGCAGACCACATCGTCGACTTCTCAGCCTGCCGCGGCTCCGGCGACTTCTACGGACACGGCCACAGGAAAGGCTCCTCTGGCTCCTCCTAGCCGTGAAGGCTTCTGGGGACGGGTTAACCCCTTTGCGCGCAAAAAGTATGTGCAGCGCCAGACCGAGCCCATTCGCGACCGCGTCAACGAGCTGGACGACCTGACCGCCGCGAACGGCAGGAACATCAAGGATACGGACGCGCGTGCTCTGGCCGGCATCAAGTTGGCTTCGGACAAGGCTAACGAGGCCGATCAGCACGCCATTGACGCTGGCAATAAGGCCACCGTCGCGCAGCAGACCGCGCAGGAAGCCACCACGCGCATTCAGACCGTCGAGACCGTGGTCAGCAACATCGACCAGTACAAGGCTTCGAACCAGACGGAAATCCGGTTCCGTCCCGGCCAGACCGTGCTGAGCAAGCCTGCCAAGGACGCTCTTGATGAAATGGCGACCACCGTGAAGGGCCAGCGCGGCTATATCATCGAAGTGCAGGGTTTCGCTTCAGGCAGGGGCCAGATCGCGATCGAGAACTCGCAGAAGATGGCCGAGTCGGTGGTTCGCTACATGGTGCTCAACCACGAGATTCCGGTATATCGCATCTACCTCGTGGGTATGGGCAACGCTCCTGCTCCCGCCGATGACACCACCAATACCAAGCGCATCAGTGGTGGCCGCGTCGAGATCAGCCTGCTGAAGAACGATCTGGAACAACTCTCCAGCAACACGACTCCGGCGATGAGTTCGGATTCGCAGCAACAGCCGAAGTAACTGAGCCGTGGCCAGGGGTCAGTCATCACTGGTCAGAAGCTAACGGTTAGAAGAAGTGAAGTTACAAGGCTAGAAAAAGTTAGGGACCCAACGAGCGCCTCGCTCGAGTCCCTCCCCCAGAAAAACCCCTCGCGCAAGCGGGGGGTTTTTCGTTTGTGCCGCGAACGCGCCGCAACCTGTATGCTGTCATGTCGCGCGCGGGAGCGCGGTACTGCCTCCCACCTGCGGGAAAAGTTATGACGTCTAGTGGGCCTGAATGCTTGCTTTGAGTTCGATGAGACAGGGAATCAGAAGAAGGATTTTGAAGAACCCTGCCTTTTGGCTGGGCCTGGCGGCTCTGCTGACGGCGTTGCTAGTCCAGTCAGGGGATCTGGGCTCGATTGACACTGTCCGCCGGTTGCAGACTACACATTCGTTCTGGACGTCGGCACCTCCGGTGCTGCCTCGCGAATACCCCGAGTTCGGGGTGATGGGGAGAAACGGGACGATCTATGCCTGGTACGGGATGGGGCAGAGTCTCCTCATGCTGCCCTCGGACGTGGTTGGCACCTATCTGGAGCGCATGCCGTGGTTTGCGGGCTTTGCGGATCACGATCCTGGAATTCGCGCGATCCTCGTGAGTTATAGCGTCGGCATTCCGGTGTGCGTGCTGACGATCCTGGTCTGCTTCCACTTTCTTCGACTACTAGAGTTCACGGCGAATCAGGCGGTGGCAGGTGCGCTCGCGCTGCTGTTCGGCACGACCTTTCTTTTCTACACGCAGAACATGCTGGAGAATAATTTCATCTTGCTGTTGACGCTGGTCGGATTGTGTTTTCAATACGACTGGCTGCGGACGGGACGTCCCCGTGCATTGTGGATTGGCTCTCTGGCGCTCGGAGCCAACCTGTTGACCCGCCTCACCACAGCCATGGACATCGCGGCTGCGGCGCTGTTCGTGGTCCTGGTGCTATGGCTGAAGGGTTTCCGTGGCCGGGATCTGCTGACGCGACTGCGTGACTATGTGCGGGTTGCAGGGCTGTCGTATGGCATATTCCTGCTGCTGGACCGAATCTACCAATACTACCGATTCGGCTCATTCTTCAACACTTACGTCTCGATCGCTGCTCAGCAACAGAGAGAACTCGATCCCAGCCTGCCGCCAAATTTTCCCTGGACCACGCCGCTGCGGGAAGGTTTCCTGGGTCCGCTGATTACCCCTGAGAAATCGATTTTTCTGTTTGATCCCCTGCTCCTCCTCACTTTGTTGCTGTCTTTTCTTGTGTGGAAAAAATTTCGTTCCGAGATCAGGGCCTACCTGCTGGCGGGGTTGTGGCTCCTGGTGATTTATATCCTTTTCTACGCGAAGTATGTTGTGTGGAGCGGCGACTTCGCGTGGGGCGACCGCTACATTAGCACCCCGGTGCAACTGCTGGCGATGATCTCGATTCCGCTGTTACTCCGTCATCGTGCCCACCTGAGGCGGGTCACCTGGAGGCTGGGAATCGGCATTGCCGCAGCCAGCGTGGTGATTCAGTTGGCTTCGCTTGTATTCTGGCATCCGCTCGAAATCCACCAGATGGAGACTTTGGGAAGCCCGACGTTTGTGGTGGGGCTGCGTTTCGAGAACATGGCCGCCGCGATTCTGGGGAAAGTGGATCAATGGGGTTTGAGCAACGAAGACACCCGTGAGATCGACGGCATAAACGCCGATACACCGTATTTCCTGCCATTCTTGCTGAGAAAAGACAACAGCATCTCTAAGACGGCGGCGGATAGCCTCATCGCCGGCTGGCTGGTGGGGCTCGCTGCGTTGATTGCCGTATTGATGGTTATCCGACGCAAGGCGCGAGGAGAAGAGTTTGAGACCGTACCGCCGCTTGCGGCGTAATCTCCGAGAAGAGTTCGCTGATGAAATGCGCGAGTGAAGATCCGACTTCTCGCAAAGTACGCGAGAAATGAGTCACCCGAGAGCACAGAAATAAACGGGCATCTAAATAAACCAGGGGCACTCGCCTTGAAAATGGGGCATCCGGCGCCCGGGCGAAAGCATAGACTCAGTTTGACCCATGCTCTCCGTCAGCACTAAACTCGGCTTCGCGGGGTTCTCATGAAACGTCTGGCGTGGTTGCTGCTTCTTTCCCTTCTGTTTGCTTTTCCAGCTTTCGCTGACGACGAGCAAGGTCATCAGCATCACGACGATCTGAACGAGACGCAGTTGGGGACCGTTCGTTTCCCGGTCTCGTGTACGGCGGCGGTGCAGAAACCGTTTCAGCGCGGGGTCGCGTTGCTGCATTCGTTCTGGTACGAAGAGGCGGAGAAGGAATTTCTCCAGATTGCCAAGGACGACCGGCATTGCGCGATGGCTCATTGGGGAGTTGCGATGAGCTTGTGGCATCAGCTGTGGAATCAGCCGGACGAGACGGTGATCGCCCGCGGCCTTGACGAAGTGCACAAGGCGCAGGCCGAGGATAACAAGGTCACCGCGCGCGAACGCGACTATATCGCTGCTATCGCTGCCTTCTATGAGAATTCGGCGAAGTTTGATCATGACACGCGCGCACGGGCTTATTCCGATGCGATGCAGAAGGTCTATCAGAATTATCCTGACGACCACGAAGCGGCAGTGTTCTACGCGCTTTCGCTGCTGGCTTCCGATCCGCATGAGGACCCAACGTTTGCGCGGCGCCGGCAGGCTGCAGCGATTTTGGAGAAGCTGTTTGCCATCGAGCCCGATCATCCGGGAGTCGCGCACTATCTGATTCATGCCTATGACAAGCCGCAGCTGGCCGAACTGGGCATTGCTGCGGCACGGCGCTACGCGCAGGTTGCGCCGGCCGCTCCGCATGCCCTGCACATGCCGTCGCACATTTTCGCGCGCGTGGGACTGTGGCAGGATGATATCAAGTCGAACCTGGCTTCGATCGCAGCGACCCGCCAGAGCGCGGCGATGCATATGGGCGGAGAAGGACATCAGTTTCACGCGATGGATTTTCTGTTCTACGCCTACCTGCAGAGCGGGCGCGAGGCGGATGCGCGCGCTCTGATCGAAGAAGTGAAAAAAATGCCGGCCATGCACGATATGTATGGGTTGGGATTCGATCCGCACGAGGCCACGCTGGCGCAGTTTAATGCGCTCTATCCCATTGAGATGCGCGACTGGGCCGCCGCGGCTGCGGTCACGCCAACGGAGGTTCCGGGCACAGCGGCGGGCTCCATGGGCTACTGGGCGAAGGCGATCGGGTCAGCTCATCTCGGCAACGCGGACGATGTGCGAAAAGATATTGCGGCGATCGAGCGCATTCACCAGAGCCTGGTGGACACGAAGAAGAAGGATTTTGCTGAGGCCGCGGAGAGCGATCTGAAACAGGCGCAGGCGTGGCTGGCGTTTGCCGAAGGCAAGTATGACGATGCGGTCGAGGCGCTGCGTCCGATAGCCGACAAAGAAGATTCGCTGGGCGACGAACCGCAAGGTATTCCCACGCGCGAAATGATCGCCGACATGCTGCTCGAGGCGAAGCGTCCGCAGCAGGCGCTGGCGGAATATCAGACTGACTTGAAATTAAATCCGAACCGGTTCAACGGGCTCTCAGGCGCTGCCCGGGCGGCGGAGCAGGCTGGCAAATCGAGCGATGCGACCGAGTACTACGCGTTGCTGCTGAAAGTTTGTGAGGGATCGAATTCCTCGCGGCCGGAATTGAGCAGAGCTCGGGAGTTGGTGGCGCGGAAGTAGGCGCGGAACGAAATTGCTGAGTGATGATCATGGATTGCTGTTTGCCGATTGAAACGGGAACTCCCGGCTACTTTCGGAACCACATTTTGATCAGTAAGGCCGCAAGCACTGCCAGCGCTCCACCCAGCGCGTTGTACTCGTGATGCTGCAGATACAGAGCGCGAGAGAATCCCGACGCTTCGGTTGCAACCGCCGAAGGTGGTGTGAGACGCGGCAACATTCTCGGAACGCGCTGGGCGTACTCGTCGAACTCGGGGAATTTCTGACGCAGGAATGTTTCTTCGTCGCGGATCACAGGGAGGTAGATGGCGAAGAACATCACGACGAGCAGAAAGCCCACCCACCAGCTGCGCGCCGCCACGGCGAATCCGATTCCGATCAGCAGCGAGCCCAGATAGAGCGGGTTGCGCGTGTAGGCGTAGGGTCCCGACGTGGCCAGGGCCTCGTTCTTTCGCACGTGGCCTGAGGCCAGGGCGCGAACGAGCAAGCCCGGTATGATCAACAGCAGACTTGACAGCAGGCAGCGCAACGACGGATTGGCCAGCCAGAGGTAGAGCAGAGCGAACACGAATCCGAGGGGTACGCGGATGCGGCGGGCGATGCGCGAATATTCAGTCATGAATGTTCTCTGTAGTGCGAACACTCCGTCGGTACAGCCCACGCCGATACTTTGGCTGGCGCGAGGCAGCAGACCAGGCTGAGATCCCTCTCCCGCGATGAAAAAACGCGTTGTTCGGAATGACAATTCATACTTACAGTCCCCACTTGCCATGCACGGCTACCCCAGCAACTGACGGGCGGCGGCGAACACCGCGTCTATGCTGATCTCCAGCAATCCCGCTTCTGGTTGCGAGCGGCGCGCATGCGTGGTGGCGCTCGCGGGGTTGCGGAGCACGATGCTGCGCGTAGCGTACGGGCCATTGCGCGCCGGGTCCGTTGGCCCGAAGATGGCTACGACTGGAATGCCCAACGCGGCCGCCAAGTGCAACGGGCCCGTATCGCCGCCGATGAATATGCGCGCCCGCCGCGTGAGCGCTATCAACTCCGTGATGGTGCAGTTCATGATTTCGGCTCGCATGGTTTCGCCCGCGCCGCTGGCGGACTGCGCTGCCTGCGCGAGTTCCTGCTCGCCTGGTCCGTAGTTGAGAATTGTACGCAGTCCCAGACTCGCCAGTTCCCAAGCGACCTGGCCGTAACGCTCGGCGGGCCAACGCTTCGCTCCCCAGCCTGCTCCGGGATTGAGGATGGCGAAATCGCCGATATTCTTTTCTGCGAGGCGCTGGCTGATTCGCGCGTCGGCCGCCGGATCGCGCGGGAATTCCGCGCGCGGCGCTGTCATCTTTACTGGCGCAGTGGGCTCGGTCGGCGCGACCGCTTCGGCGATGGAGAGATTCTGCTCGATGACGTGCAGACCGCGCGTAAGCGCCTGACGCGTGTACCACAGGCTCGCCGGAGATTCGCGCGGCTCGGCTGCGCCATAGATCACGTGCGCCCCCGACCATCGTGCCAGAAGCGCCGAGCGCACGGCTCCCTGCAGATCGACGGCGACGTCGTAATGTGCGGCGCGGACATCGTTCCATGTCCTTGCGACATTCTGCGCAGTGTGGAGCGAGAAAAGTGATTTCCGCCACCCGGCAAGGCTGACGGGGTGCACCCAATCGACCAGCGGTCGCTGTGCGGAGCGCGGGCCTCGCAGCGGAGTGCCCGGCGCACAGAGGAGTTCGGCCCAGCGTTCTTCGACGAGCCATCCGATCATTGAACTGGGAAACGCCGTGCGCAGTGCCTGGGCCGCGGGTAGAGTGTGAATCACGTCGCCCATGGAACTGAGGCGCACGATGAGGAGGCGGCTGAAGCGGGCGCCGACTCGAGGATCGTCCATTAAGACTGCCTCGGCGACGGGCGCGAGCGCGTGATCTGCGAGCGGATTTCGCTGGTGGAGTGGTCCTTGGGATCGCCGACGATCTCGACGCGGCCGCCACATTCCGTTACGGTGTCGCGCTCAGGGACGGATTCTGCGGTGTAGTCGGTGCCTTTGGCCTGGATGTCCGGGCGAATCTCGCGAATGATGGGTCGCACATCGAGTTCTGGAAAAATCACGACGGCGTCGACATCCGCGAGCGCCGCGACAATTTCTGCGCGCTCCTGCTCGGGTATGAGGGGGCGTCCGTCGCCTTTGAGGGTTCGAACGGATTCGTCGGAATTGATGGCGACCACCAACTTTCCGCCGAGTGCTTTTGCCCCGCGCAGATAGCGCACGTGGCCGACGTGGAGAAGATCGAAATTCCCGTTCGCGAGCGTGATACGTTCTCCGGCGCTGCGCCATAGTTCGACGCGTTGGCGGAGTGTATCGCGGTTCAAAATTTTAGTTTGTGCGGTCATTGCTCTGTGCCTAATACGGGTTCTGCGCCTACTGCGCGTGCCGTCCCTACCAGACTCGTTCCATTCCTCGGAGCTCACCCAGGACTTAGGTCCTTGGGTTATCCTCTGCCGCCCTACGGTGCTGTCAGGCCGATCGGACCTGTTCACCCTCTCCTGACGAAATTTAGTTCGCCCTTACACCTCAGTGAGATTTGGTAACGGGTGGTGACTGTTCCAGGGCGTGCAGGAGTTCCTGTTGCGAAACCGTGGCGGTGCCGCGCTTCATCACGACGATTCCGCCGGCGTAGTTTGCCAGTTGTGCAGCCTCTTCGGTGGTGGCGCCGGCGGCCAGGGCCGCGGTGAAAGCGGCGATCACGGAGTCTCCGGCGCCGGTTACATCGACCACCTGATCGGAACCGAAGATGGGGATGTCCACTGGTTTGTGGCGATGGTTAAAGGCGACCATGCCGTCGCGGCCGCGAGTAATCAGCAGCGACTGGAGCTGCATGCGATCAAGCAACTGCTCGCCGGCAGCGACCATTTTTTTCCAGTCGTGCCCGATGCGAATGCCCAGCGCGTCTTCGACTTCGGGTTCGTTGGGCGTTGCGGCCGTCGCTCCAGCATATTGCAGCAGACGGTAACGCGAATCGAGAATGACGGGCAACGAGCCGAGCTTGCCCTTTTCGCGTAGCGCATTCAGGATCGCGGGAGTCGCTGCGCCGTAGCCGTAATCGGAAAGCAGCAGCGCGTCGGAAACGTGAGCATAGTTTCGCGCTGCCAGATAGAGCTCGCGGGTAAGGTGAACGTTGGGCGCTTCCGGAGGTTCGCGATCGATGCGCACCACCTGCTGTCGCGCAGTGTGCGTCATGCCGGCGAGGATGCGGGTTTTGGTGATGGTGGCATAGGTCTTGTCCTTGAGCACGCCGCTCACGGGAATGCGCTTGTGACGGAAATGCTTGAGGAGCAGGCGGCCGGGCTCATCGTCTCCGACGACGCCGACGGGAAGCACGTTGACGCCGAGGTCGGCGAGATTATTCACCGCGTTGGCGGCGCCGCCGGGGACGACCGTGCGCTCGCGATGTTTGAGGATCAGGACGGGAGCTTCGCGGGAGACGCGCGAGATTTCGCCGAAGACAAATTCGTCGGCCACCAGGTCACCGAGGACGGTGATGGTGACTTTGGGGAAGGCTTCCACGATCTTCTTGAGGCGGTCGGACTCTTTGGGATGTTTGGTCATGGTTGCGATCGGTCGGAACCCCGCAGCGCCGTCATCGTCTTGGTGTAGGGGCGCGACGCCCCCACGATAGCCGCCGGAACGGCGGCGCTACGAAACCGATTCTCTCATGCCGGACGCTTCCGTTCGCCGATCACTCGTAGCATGGTATCCACGGCGTTAGCGGCGTCCTGCAACTCCATTTTGACCGGGACGACCGAGAGCGGATGGAGCGCGTAGAGATGGCTGCCCAGGTTGATGGCGTCTTTTTCTGTGGTGAGAAATCCTCCCGCCTCGCTTTGCTGTTTGAGAGCGAGCAATTCGCGGATGTCTTTCTCGCGGTAGGCGTGATGATCGCGGTAGAACGCCTCAGCGGCCGGTTCGATGTTGGCGGCGCGCAATTGCTGAACAAAAATTTGGGGACGGGCGATGCCGCAGAAGACGACGGGGCGCGGGGGCACGTGCTGGGGAAGGATTGCCCGGCGCACCCGCCATACGAGCTTACCTTCGAGCGGAAACTTTTCTGGTGCAGCGTCGCCGGGCAGCACGACTGCGTCGGCGCGGCGCAGGTTGCGCAAGGGCTCGCGCAGACGGCCGGCGGGAAGCAGACGATCTTCGGTATCTTGCGAAGTGAGCAGGACGATGTCGAAATCGCGGTACAGGGCGCGGTGCTGAAAGCCATCGTCGAGCAGATGAAGCTGTGGCCCGAATTTGGCTTCGGCCATGCGGCCAGCTTCGAAACGACTTTCGCCTACGAAGACGGGTACCTGCAGCCGCTGGGCGATGAGCAGCGGCTCGTCGCCGAAATCATGCGGGGTGCCGGCAGGATCCACGGGTAGAGCTCCGCGGGTGGCGCGGCCGTAGCCGCGGGAAAGTACGTCGAACTTGATTCCGCGGGCTTTGAGCAACTCGCCCAGCATGAGCACAAAAGGAGTTTTGCCCGAGCCGCCGGTGGAGAGATTTCCTATGCTCACGACAGGGCCGATCAGCCGTTGGGTGCGAAGAACGCCACGAGCATAGAGCGAATTTCGGGCTCCGACCACGCCGCCGTAAATGGTTGCCAGGGGATTCAATTGGTTTCTCTTCGCGCGGGGAGAAGATTTTCGAGAGCCTGCACGGTGCGCAAGGTCGCCCCGGTTGCGGTTCCAGACGCTGTTCCCGCCGTCGCTCCGGTTTGCGAGCGTAGCGTTTCTGCCGCACGCTGGCCCAGGAGGGCGCGTTCGGCGTGGTTCGACAGAAGTTCCATCAGCGTAAGAGGCAACTCTGCCACGCCCACGATGCGGACCGCGTCCCGGCTCTGAAACAGGCTCACAATATCGCGAAAATTTTCGGTATGGTTTCCCACCACGATGGCGACGCCATATTGCGCGGGCTCGATAATGTTGTGTCCGCCGTGCGGCACCAGGCTGCCCCCGACAAAAGCAATGTCGGCCAAAGCGTAGAGGGCAGCCAATTCGCCGATGGTATCTATGAGCAGGACTCCGCCGACGAGAGGATCGCGTTTCGTGCTCTCTCTCGCATGGTCGGTCCACAGAGTTCGGCGCAAGAAGGGAAGCTCCAGCTGCGTGAGCAGAGCTGCGACAGTATCGAAGCGCTCGGGATGCCGCGGGGCGAGCAGCATGACCGCGCGCGGATGCGCGACCAGCACGTTCTCGAACGCTTTCAGCAAAAGCGGTTCTTCGCCCTCGACGGTGCTTCCGCAGACCAGCACCGGGGCAGCGCCGGACGCGGCCAGCGCGGTTCGCAGGTCGGCAACAATGGGAGGCGCGGGCGGCAGGCTTACATCAAACTTGAGATTGCCGCTCACCTGCACGCGTTCGGGAGCGGAGCCAATCGATGCCAGGCGAGTGCGATCCGCTTCGGTCTGAGCGAGGAACAGGTCGATGTTCTCCAGTTCTTTTTTTAGCAGCGCGCGGAAACGGCGGTAGTTGGGCCACGAGCGGTCGGAGATGCGCGCGTTCACCACGGCGACGCGCGCGCCGCTGGCGTGAGCGAGCCGCAGAAAGTTTGGCCAGAATTCGGTTTCGGCGATGACTACTAATTCCGGGCGCAGGGCGCGCAGATAGGGGCGGATGGCGAATGCGAAATCCAAAGGGAAGTAGAAGACGTTTTCTTCGCCAAAACGTTTGCGGGCAAGTTCCTGACCGGTGTCGGTGGTGGTGCTGATAAAGATTTTGTGGCGCGGGAATCGGCGTCGCATTTCGTCGATCAGGCCGCTGACTGCCAGAACTTCGCCGACCGAAACCGCGTGGACCCAGATTGCAGGCCTGCCTTCTGGCGAGGTCTGGCCGAGGCGCGACGGAACTGATCCCATGCGTTCCGCAAAGCCGCGGCGGTACTTGCCATGGCGCAGCATCTGATAAAGCCAGTAGGGCAGGCTTATTAACATCGCGCCGGCCAGCAGAAAGCTGTAGAGAAAATAGATCAAGTGCTGCCATTCTAAATGGCGAGCGTGCGGGGCGGGCAAGCGTGCCTTGGCGATATGCCATGCAACCAATGGGCCCGGTCGCAGCCTCTATAATCGAAGCCATGCTGCGCACGAACAAACCGACTTGCCGCTCGACTGTTCTCCTGCTGATGGTGCTCGGCGTTTCGACCTTGGCCCTGGCCGGCAAGAATTTCGTCAAGCCCGTGGCGCAGGCCGCGAAAGCGTATCCGGCGCACGATGAGCATCCCACGGAGATGGTGACGATCGCTGCTGACCCTTACGACAGGTCCGGCAAGGCTGGCATTTTTTCGGTGAACTTCCGGGAACACGGCATGATGCCGGTTTTCTTTGTGGTGACGAATGATGGAAGCCAGCCCGTCTCCATCGCCAATATGGAGGTAACGTTGATCACGGTGAACAATTCCAAGCTCACGCCGATTTCGCCGGAGGATATTTACCGCAGGTTGTCGAATCCGCAGGCGAACACGAACCCAACGCCACTGCCGTTTCCCGTTCCGCACAAGAAGGTGAAGGGGACGATCAGCAAGAAAGAAATGGACGAGATCGAATCGTCTCAGTTCGCCGCGAAGGCGGTCGAGCCGCACACGACGCAGTCGGGATTTCTGTTTCTTGATGTGGGAGGGATTACCGATCCATTAGCGGGCGCGCACATCGACATTACCGGCGTGGATGACGCCAAGGGCGTGGAGTTGATGTATTTTGAAATTTCCATGGATAAGTATTTGGGCTCGCCAGCGAAGCCGTAGCTGCGCCGTCGCCGAGGTCCGTATAATCGCGCGGTCCGTGCGGGGAATCAGAAGTTGAGGGGCTGAGTCATGTCTGTTATGTCTGACACTACCGTTGTTGGCCGCGCCTATGAGCCGGTGATTGGGCTGGAGGTGCACGTCCAGCTCCTGACGGTAACGAAGATTTTCTGTTCGTGCTCTACGCGTTTTGGGGCTCCGCCCAACAGCAATGTGTGTCCGGTTTGCCTGGGAATGCCGGGAGCCCTACCAGTGCTGAATAAGAAAGTTGTGGAGTTCGCTACTCTGGCGGCGATGGCGCTCAATTGCCGCATCCACGAGACTTCCATTTTTGCGCGGAAAAATTATTTTTATCCGGATTTGCCCAAGGGCTACCAGATTTCGCAGTATGACAGGCCGCTGGCGGAGCATGGATTCATTGAGGTTCCGGCGGCTGAGGGCGCGGGAGGAAAAAAGAAAATCGGCATCACGCGCGTGCATCTGGAAGAGGATGCGGGCAAGAGCCTGCACGAGGGCTTTCCAGACGCCGACGAGAAAACCGCCATCGACTTGAACCGCACTGGCGTGCCGCTGATTGAAATTGTGAGCGAGCCGGACATTGCGACTCCCGACGAAGCTTACGAATATCTCACGCGGCTGAAAGAGATCATTCTCTATACCGGCGTTAGCGACTGCAATATGGAGGAAGGCTCGCTGCGCTGCGATGCCAACGTGAGCGTGCGCCCGCGTGGACAGAAGGAACTTGGCACCAAGACGGAAATCAAGAATGTGAATTCGTTTCGCTTTATCCGGGAGGCGTTGATCTACGAGATTGAGCGCCAGGTGGACGTGATCGAATCGGGCGGCAAGATCACGCAGGAGACGCGGCTCTACAACTCGAACGAGGGTAAGACGTACGGTATGCGCTCAAAAGAACAGGCGCACGACTACCGGTATTTTCCGGAGCCGGACTTGCTGCCCCTCGTGGTCGACGCGAAGTGGAAAGCCGAGATTGCGAAGACGCTGCCGGAATTGCCGGAAGCGCGGCGGGAACGCCTGGTGAAGGAATACGGCATCACCGACTACGACGCGCAGGTGCTGACTTTTTCGAAAGCACTGGCCGATCAGTTCGAGTCGGCGGCCAAGGCCGCGAAGAATCCGAAGCGGGTTGCCAACCTGGTGCAGGGCGAACTGATGGGACGGCTGAAGGCCAAGGGGCTCGACATTGAGCATTCTCCGATTTCGATGGCAGGCGTAGCGGCGTCGGCGGATCTGGTGGAATCGGGGGCGATTTCGGGAAAGATGCTGAAGGATCTCTACGATCTTTGTTTTGAACGCGGGCGAGATTTTTCTGTGGTGTATGAAGAAGAGGGAAGGCCGCAGCAATCTTCGGACACGTCCGCCCTGGAAAAAGCGATCGATGAAGTGCTGGCTGCGCATCCCAAGCAGCTCGAGCAGTATCGTGCGGGGAAAACGACCATGATCGGGTTTTTCGTGGGTCAGGTGATGAAAGCGTCGAAGGGGCAGGCGAATCCGCAACTGGTGAATGAGCTGCTGGCGAAGAAGCTGCGCTGACTGGGGCCGAACTACCGTCCGCAAGATGTGACTTCTGTCACCTGAACTTCAGTCATCTGAACTAGGCCGATTGGCTCGTCTACCATGAATGCTGGGAGACTGGCCATGAAGTTCAAGCTTGACCGCATTATCAGTGTTGCGACACTGGCAGCGTCGGTGGTTGCGATCATTCTGGTGTTGAAAAAGCCGGCGCCGGTGGCACAGACGCAGGCTCCGGCGGCAGTTGCGGCTCATGCGCAATCGTTCGATCAGAAGGTTTCGCAATTTGAGCAGGCGGCGCAACAATCGGCTGGCACTGACGCGCCGGACGCGACAGCTGCGTCGGCCGTCGCGGCTGGGTCTTCCTCATTGTCGGCCGGCGGGACTCCGGCATCCAAAGCTGAATTGCATCTGAATTCCGATGAGATTGGTGCTGCGCTCTCGCAGGCTTTGGGAGCGGCGGCGGGCGGAACCTTGTCGCCAGACACGAACGTTGGCCCGGGAGCGCCCACCATCAAGGACGAGCATGTCAGCATGGACGGCGACGTGGCACACGGGCAATTTCTAACCGAGATTGCGGGCAAAGATGTGTGGATTACCGTTTCTGGACATCTGGGACAGAAAGACGGCTATGCCACGTTTGATCCCACGGAATTTAAGGTGGGCGATCTCGACATACCGGTGTCGCTGGTGAAACCGGCGCTGGAAAAGAAAATGAAGGACGAACGCGACCGGCTCAAGCTTCCGGATTATGTGGGCGATGTAAAAGTGAAAGACAGCGAACTGGTGATGACGCAGAAGTAAGCGGCAGATGCAAAATCAGCGGCCTTTAGGCCACTGACCGGGCCTGGGACCCGTTCCCACACGAACCTTCCCGCGCGAACCTCAAGTCCCGGCCCGAAGCAAATTCTCCGCGGCGACTTTCGCGTACCAGCGCCCTGATTCCTTGATTGTGCGCTGCTGCGTTTTGAAATCCATGTAGGCCAGGCCGAAGCGCTGGCTGAAGCCCTCTGCCCATTCAAAATTGTCGATCAAACTCCAGGCATGATATCCGCGGACGTCGGCACCGTCGGTGATCGCGCGAGCCAGGGCTGCGAGATAGTTGCGATGGTACTCGATACGTCGCGAGTCGCGGATTTCACCGGTCGCGTCGGGGCCCTCGTTATAGGCGCAGCCGCTCTCAGTGATCTCGATGACGGGCCGGTTGTAGTCGTGGGTGATGCGCATGACCATGTCGTAGAGCGCTTGCGGCCAGACTTCCCAGCCGATATCGGTTTTTGGTCCTTGCTCGCCGCCGCTGCTGGTCATCGAGACAGGGAAAAGCCAGTCCTGCACGTGCGTGATTCGTTCGAGCGCGCTCGGCGAAGAAGCGATTGTGCGGCTGTAGAGATTGATTCCGATAAAGTCCAGGGGCGCGCGGATTTTTTCCATGTCGCCGGACGCGATTTTCATCACCGCTTCAGGGAGATAGGTGAAAGCTGCGGGATAGCGTCCCTTGAGCGCCGGTTCGAGAAACCAAACATTGGTGATGGCGTGTGCCCGCTCCGCAGCCAACTTATCGGCGTCGGAACTGGTAGCCGGCTCGCAGGCCGACATATTGAAAGCTGTTCCCACGCGCGCCTGCGGCCGCGCTGACTTCAGCGCCCGAAAACCGGCTCCCTGAGCCAGGTTCACTACATGCGTGGCGCGGAGAAAATCCAGCAGGCTCTGGTGACCGGGAGCATGCACACCTTCGAGGTAGCCACTGAAAGTGAATACAGAAGGCTCGTTGAACAGCATCCAGTCGGTGACGCGGTCGCCCAGGGCGCGGGCAACGATTTCGACATAGTCGCTGAAGCGAGAGGCCGTGTCGCGGTGCGGCCAGCCTCCGGCGTCTTCGAGGGCTTGCGGCAAGTCCCAGTGATAGAGCGTGACGAAGGGGCGAAGTTTTGCTTCGAGCAGGGCGTCGACGAGTTGGCTGTAATAGTCGAGGCCCCGCGAATTCGCAGGGCCCGATCCTGAAGGCTGAATGCGCGGCCACGAAATCGAAAAACGATAGCTGTTCAAATTCATGGCGCGCATCAAGGCGATATCGTCGCGCCAGCGATGATAGGAATCGCAGGCGATGTCGCCGGTGTCTTTGTTCTTGATGGTGCCCGGAGCGTGCGAGAAACGGTCCCAGATGGATTCGGCTTTGCCATCTTCTTTCCATGCGCCTTCGATCTGGTAGGCAGAAGTTGCCGTGCCCCAGAAAAAACCCCTGGGAAACGCGATTTCTGAGGATGCGGCAAACTGGCCTACGCCATTCGATGTGCTCGCCGCTGTAGATGCCGCACTGGCCAGCTTGGAAGAGTTGCTGCAAGCCGAAAAAAAACCGGCGGGAAGCGCGGCGGCAAGGCTCGCTCCGAGAGCTGATCGCACCAACTCGCGGCGTGTCAGACGCAAAAAGGGAGGCTCCTGCGATCGCTTAGTGAAGTTTGTCGCATCAGTTGTGTTTGATGAACTTTCTGTTCTTCTGCCCCGTCAGCGAATTGTAAAGCGTTTCGAGAAAACTGCGCAAAGAAAGCTTGCCCGGAACAGCAATCTGTTCGGCATTCTCAGCTACTCCGGATTCACGGTGTCGAACATCTTCCACAAAGTGTCGGCTGTGGCTTTGTAGATCGCATAGCCATTTCCGGTGTCGGTGGTTTTGTGAAAGAGAAGTTCGCCACGGCCGTCGCCGTCGGCGTCGACCGCATCGATCAAGTCCAGCTGTGGATTCACGTCGAGGTGGAAGCGATCGGTCACGCCGGAATATAACTTGTGCAGGTTGCCGTAGATATCGGTGCGCGTCACCAGCATGATTTTGTATTGCAGCGGTGCTGCCGGGACATCGATTGCGCCGCCGGAAGTCGGCGGAGGCAGGTGAGCATCCGCGCTCAGGATCAGCACTGGCTGGTTGCTGCCCCACAAATCGAAAGTGCGCATCTGCACATTTTCAAAGACGGGCACGGGCGCTTTGGACGCCGGTTTTCGAACGGTTGGGTGAGAAGGCGCAGGCTTTGCTGGGATCTGTCCTTTGGTCCGCGCGTCAATGTAAGCGAGCAACTGCGCCTTCGCCAGGTCGAGCATTTGCTTGCGGCGATCGGCTTCGGCACCCTGGTCCCATTCATATGCGAAAGAGCGCAGTTCGGGGCCGTCGGCATCGGAAATCGCCGGAACTAGTTCGACTGGCTCCATCGGAGCCGAGCTGACGGACGGTTTCGCAACCGAATTATCGCCGCCGCTTGCACCCGAATCTTTGCCGGACTTTGGCTTGCCATAGCCTGGCACGTCGTAATCGGGCATCGGACCGGTCGGCTTGCCACGCCGCAATCTTGGCCGATTCGTATCGTCCCCTGTGTCGGAGGAGGACTGGCTCGGAGCGCTCGCAGGAGGCGCCTCATTCTGGGCGGACTTTTTCTGGTCACCCGTTTTGTCGTCCTTCTTTTCTTCCGGCTGGGGGCTGCTAGGCGAAGAAGCGGGCGGGTTGGTGGAGGTCGCAGGCGGCGTTGCAGATGGGCTTGATCCCGCCGGCGAGGGACTCGTGGATGTTGTGGAGGGGGCGGCCGAAGGGGGTGCGGTGGGTGGAGTTGTCCCTTTGGGGGTCGTTGCCGGCGCAGCGCTGGCTCCAGTTTCGCTCTTCGTCAAGCGTGGCGGCGCGTCGGTAGTCTCGATCCCCTTAGGGACGACTTCCGCCTTCATTCCGCTTTTGGGCGCTTGGGCGCCTGCGGCCAGCCACGCGCCGGTGGCGAGCCACGGGACGTCAGCATTGGCGGCGAGGCTGTGCAGCGCACTATTGATCGTAAACAGGCCCAACGCCGTGCCGGTCTTTTCGCCTTCATACACAATGCCCGATTCCAGCGCCATGGGCACTGGGTCCGCTTTGTAGGCCGATGCGTCGTAGAACTTGCCGTTTATCTCGATCATTACGGGGATCAGCGTGGCTTTGCCGCTGGGCGTCATTCTTAGCAGGCCGAGGGCGCGCGGTCCCAGATCCTTTTTCGTGCGACGCTCCCTTTTCAGAGGCACGATCTCGGGGGTTGACTCCTGCGCCGCGCTCAGAGCCGCCATCGACGCCATCGTGGCGACCATCGCCATCGCAATCAAGCCTCGGTATAGAATCTTCTGGACCGGCGGCATCGCCGCGGCCCGTTCGTTGGTATTCGTAACACTCGGGCCTGGCTTAGTTGGAGACAAGATTCCCATGAATATCCATGATAAGGCTCCCGAGTTTACTTTGCAGGATGAGAACGGAAAAGAAATCTCGTTGAAGAATCTTCGCGGTAAAACCGTGGTTCTGTATTTCTATCCTCGTGCCGATACTCCGGGGTGCACCATCGAGGCCCAGGAGTTTCGCGATACGTATAAGAAGATTCAGAAGACCGGCGTGGTCCTCATGGGCATTTCGCCCGACACGCCCAAGTCGCAAAAAAAATTCCAGGAAAAGTTCAGCCTGCCTTTCACCTTACTGGCCGACGCCGACAAGAAAGTGGCGGATGCGTTCGGCGTGCTGAAGGAGAAAAATATGTACGGTAAGAAAGTGATGGGCATCGTCCGCACCACGTTCATCATCGGGCCAGACGGCAAGATCCAGCACATTTTTCCCAAAGTGAAGGTCGAAGGCCACGCGGAGGAAGTGCTGGCGTATCTGAAGGAATCGGCCAGAATCGCTTCCTAGGTCCGGACGCCAGTGGAGCGGGGAACAAATTTGCGCGCTCTACGTATCATCCTGTGAGTGTATTGTTTTCCGGTTTTAAGGCCGGTTCTAAGATGCCAAAGAGCCGGAAAGGAGAAATCCATGCGCAATATTGTGAAAGCGATTGGGATCGTGGCAGTCCTCATATTCGCCGCCGCCACCGGTGTCGCGAAGGCCGGCGCCACGCCTGCCGACGAGAATGGCTCGATCATGCTCGTCTTCAAGGACGGCCACCGGAAGAGCATCGACATGTCGGAGGTCGCGCGCATCGATTTCAAGACTCCGGTCACCATTGTTTTCAAAGATGGACACCAGCAGAGCGTTCCCGCCGTAGACCTTTCGCGGATCGAGTTCGATTCGTTATCGGCCGGCGCTTCCGCCGCCAGCCGTGCCCGCTTCGTCGGCAAGTGGGAACTGGGGGAGGGGAACGGGGGCAATTTTTACGCTACGCTCGATGCCGACGGTGCGGCCCACAAGTCGACCGGATCGAGCCACGGCACGTGGACTGTGGTTGGAGGCGAGGCTCGCATCAGTTGGGACGATGGCTGGCATGACGCCATCCGGAAAGTGGACGGGAAGTATGAGAAGTTTGCCTACGAACCCGGCAAGTCGTTCGACGATACACCATCGAACGTTACCGCCGCCAGGAACACGCAGGCCAAGCCGATTTAAGTTGCTCCCTGGGCAGTCGCCGCGAAGCGTCTGAAACTGGCGGAGAATGTGAAGGTCCGGAGATAAGGAGTCTGGGTTAAGATTTGCCGGCATGCGCAAGGATGCAAACGAGCCCGCACTCGCCACGATTCGGCCTTTGGACCGCGCGTTCTTTGGACGTGATCCGCGTCGGGTGGCCCGCGAACTTCTGGGCAAAGTGCTGGTTCGCAGCGAGAAGGTCAGCCAACCGGTCGGCCAGAAGACTCGCGCGATTGGGGTCTCTCGCCTGGCGGCCCACATCGTGGAAGTGGAAGCCTATCTGGGAGAAAAAGATCCCGCCTCCCACGCCGCTGCCGGGAACACCGCACGCACTTCGGTGCTGTTTGGGCCGCCCGGTTTTGCCTACGTGTACTTCATTTACGGTGCCCACTATTGTCTGAACGTTTCATGCGACCTTGACGGTAAAGCCGGTGGGGTTCTATTCCGGGCGCTCGAACCACTCCTTGGAATCGAAGAAATGGCTGCCGCGCGCGGCGTGGAGCTGCGGGGCCCTCGCGACCTTCCAAAACTCACGAGCGGTCCGGGTCGGCTGGCGGAGGCGTTCGGGATTACCCGCGCGCGGGACAACGGTTGTGATCTCACTTCGGCACAATCAAGTCTGTGGATTGGCGACGACGGCTTTCGTTCCAGCAAAATCAGAGTGACACCGCGCATTGGAATTACCAAGGCGGCGGAGCGTCCTCTGCGATATTTTCTTGACGGCAATCGCTTTGTGTCGGGGCGCTTGTTTCCGACAATGCGGACGCCACGGGAGCGACGGGAGCGAATTGCTGATTGCTGATTTTTGATTTCTGCTTGAAAAGCCAGAACCGTCTGACCAGTTCGGGTCCTGATTTTGAATCAGCAATCAACAATCAGCAATTCCCAGCCGCGCGCGTCCGCCGACCGGAATTCCCACCGGCCAGCTTGACACGAGGTGTAGACTGAGCGGGCTGGGTAGGCCAAATGCCGCGCCAGTAAAGGCATTTCGACCAGTACGGCCAAACGGTGGGCCGGTTGCTCGATTACGGCGCATCCCGTTCAGGAATCTAGTCATCTAACATGACTAATTGGTGAGCTGATTGGGTTTGACTGCTTTAACCCCGAGTTTTGCAGCGCGGCTAGCCGTGCTGGTTGCAGGTATGTTGGCCGGAACGGCGGCGGCTGGAGTGCTCCCCGCATTCGCGGTATCCGACCTCGCTGTGACCGCTGGTTCCGAATCGCCTCCTCCTGCGATTGTGATCGGCTTCGTCGGCGGTTTTGTGAGGCGTGATGACCTGCACCACGGTCCGGTCAAGTTGGCGGCGCGGATTCAGCACACGGTCCCGAGGGGTACGTACGTCGAGGTTTTCGAAAATCGCCGCCGCGCCCAGGCCCGCGCCACGATTCTCCGCTTCCTGGATACGAATCACGACGGAGTTCTCTCCGACGAAGAGAAGAGCCGCGCACGCATAGTTCTTTACGGGCACAGTTGGGGCGCGCAAGCAACGGTGCTGCTGGCTCGCGAACTGCGGCGCGACCATATTCCCGTGCTGCTGACGGTGCAAGTGGATAGCGTCGCGAAACCCTGGCACAACGATTCCGTCATTCCCGACAATGTCGCCGAGGCCGCGAACTTCTATCAGCCTCACGGCTTGCTCCACGGTCGCGCGAAGATCACCGCCGCCGACGAGTCGAAGACGGAAATTCTCGGGAACTACCGCACCGACTACAGAAAAACTCCGGTCCCGTGTCCGGAAGCCTCGTGGGCGGGCCGGTTTTTCACCCCGGGACACACCCAAAGCGAGTGCGATCCCAGCGTGTGGTCGCGGGTGGAGGATTTAGTCCGCCAGCGCGTCACCTTGCAGAACCTCGCCACGGCGTCCAGCCGCAGTCCCAAGGACATGCAGGTAACTGCGAGTCAAAAGTAGCGGCGCGAGCGTTTAGACTGCCAGGAGCAGGATGTTATCAATCAGGCGCGTCGTGCCCACAAAGGCGGCGACGGCTACCAACGCTCCCTTGGAGACATCGTTGACCGGATCGAGAGAATCTGGATCGACGATCTCCAAATAGTCCAAGCGGACCGCCGGTTCTGCGGCAAAAATCTCCTTCGCAGCCGCGCTCAGTCTGGCGGCATTGCGTTCGCCGGTCCCAGCCATCTGCTTCACCTGCATCAGCGAACGCTGCAATACCAGCGCTTGCTTGCGTTGCCGCAGGTCCAAATATATGTTTCGTGAACTCATGGCAAGCCCGTCCGGCTCGCGCACAATCGGGCAAATGACAATCTCCACGGGAAAGTCCAGATCGCGCACCAAGCGGCGGATAATGGCCGCCTGCGCCGCGTCTTTTTGCCCGAAGAATGCGGCGTCGGGCTCGACCGCGTGAAACAGCTTAGTCACGATCGTCGTTACGCCGCGGAAATGCCCGGGCCGCGAACGGCCGTCGAGCTTGTCGCCCAGATCTTCGACCGTAACCCAGGTCGGCGCGCCGTTGGGATACATCTCGTCGACCGACGGCGCGAAAAGCAGATCCACGCCTCCGTTTTCCAGCAACTCGCGATCGCGCTCGAGCGGCCGCGGATACTTCGCCAGGTCCTCGTTCGGCCCAAACTGCGTGGGGTTCACAAAGATCGACGCGGCGACCACCTGGCACGAAGCTTTCGCAGCGCGTAGCAGTGACAGATGCCCCTCATGCAACGCCCCCATCGTTGGCACCAGGCCCAGGCGCAAGCCGGTGCGCTTCGCCGCTCGGGACGCGGCCCGCATGTCACGGATTGTGTTGTAGGTTTTCAAGGCTTGGTCGCCGGCATCCAGACGATCTCGACGTGAGCGCGTTCCAGTTCTCCCGCGACCGTGCCGCGATTGCGGCGGAGCGCGACTTTTTGTTGTTCCGAAGTTGGTATGGAACTTCCCGATGCTTCCTGCACCAGGATCGCAACCACGCGGCCGTAGGGCCACGCGGAAGCCGGCAAGTGAGCCAGCGTGTCAACTACGTCTTCCAGTTTCAGTATCTGTTCTTGATTTGCCGCGACGCTGGTCAGCAAACCTATTCCGTCGGCTCGCACCACCAGGTAGGGATTTTGCCAGTTTTTCCGCAAGTCAGCGTACTTCGCCGGATTGGCAGCAGGAACAGTCTGCAGTACCGCGAAGGCATCAGGCGCCGGTTGCGTGTCCGATCGGGAAGAACATGCAAACGGCGCAAGGCTCATCGCCAGCGCGCAGGTCGTCAGAGTCCAGAAATCTAGCGTACGGATCTTTTGCGTGCAGATCTTTGGCGTATAGCTCTTTAGCGCGGAGATCAGTAAATCAGCCCGGTTCGCTCGCAATGTATTTCCGAATCACCGCACCGCATCGTTACCGCACCGCTACGGGGATATCCGTCTTTACCGCCCAGACCAGCGCAACGACCCATCCGATCATCGTCCACCCCAGGAATAGATTCAGCAGCAGGATCGCCGCGGTGTCGCGCTTGTTGCGGGCAAAGGCAAGAATCGTCGGCAGAAAATAGAACACAAATCCGAGACCGAAAAACGGAAGAAAAAACACCGACAAAATGGGCATGACGCTTACCTCCTTAGCCAACAGCGTAGCACTATTCAATGCTACGAATCTTTCCCCCAGTTGGTTCCCGAGTCACCCGGTCGCCCTAACGCCGCATCGCCCGCTTCCGTTCCAGCACAGTCTCGAGTCCAGCCTTCGTCTCCTTGGGCAGATGGTAAGACTCCGCGTCCGACGGATATTGGTGCGACTTCACATCTGCACGATAAGCTTGCACCGCATGCGTGATCAGCGCAGTAGCGTCGCCGTAACGCCGCACAAACTTCGCCGGCGGGCCAAACGTCAGATTCACCAGGTCGTGGAATACCAGCACCTGCCCGTCGCATTCCGGGCCGGCGCCAATGCCGATCGTTGGAGCGCTCACTTCGGCCGTGATCATCGCCGCCACTTCCCGCGGAATCCCTTCCAGATAAATGCAGGCCACGCCAGCGCGATCGAGAGCGACAGCGTCTCGCATCAACTGCTCAATGCCACTCAAATTCTTCCCTTGCACCTTGTAGCCGCCCAATACGTTCACCGACTGGGGCGTAAGTCCGATGTGACCGGCAACGGGAATCTCGGCGTCGATGACGCGATGAATCAAGTCGGCGCGCTTCTCTCCGCCTTCCATCTTCACCACCTCGGCGCCGCCTTCCTTCACAAAGCGCGCGGCGTTGCGAACCGCGTCGCTGGGGTCAACCTGATAAGACCCGTAAGGCATATCCGCCAGCAGCAGCGCATTTTTCACGCCGCGGCGCACGGCCTTTACGTGATGCAGCATCTCGTCCATCGTGACCGACAGAGTGTTCTCATAGCCCAGCATGGTTTGGGCCAGCGAATCGCCCACCAACACCATGTCGATGCCAGCCTCGTCCACCAGGCGCGCGGTGGCGTAGTCGTAAGCGGTGAGGCAGGTGAGGGGTTCGCGGTGGAGTTTCTGTTCCCGCAGAGACGCGGTGGTGATTTTTCGGCCAAGTTCGTCGTGCGGACGACCGCCGATTGGGGTGATACTCATGATGTCCTCCAGTGCCCCTCCGGCGCTGCCAGATAGAGCCTGTACCACATCTTGTTTAACGCCAACTTAATCGATTATACGCCGCCGATGGTCGTCCGTCGATGGCTTGTAAACAGTTGCAGGGACGTAGCTTAGGAGCTACGCGAGCGTCTTGAATCGATCAAAATTCCAAGTATTCAGAGCATGAGCTGATTCATCCAAATATAACCTGTTTCTCGGAAGCGATATTTGATACGGTGTCGGGCGTGAGTGAGGAACTCATCCTATCGTTCAGTTAGGGCAGAACGCGCAGAGGAGAACCCGATGCAATTGAACCCTTACCTTCATTTCAACGGTCAATGCGAAGAAGCATTTAAGTTCTATGAAAAGTGCCTGGGCGGAAAAATCACTTTCATGATGCCGCACGAGGGAACACCCGTTGCGGACCAGGTGCCTCAAGAATGGGGAAAGAAAATCCTGCACGCCACGCTGAACATTGGCGAAGATGTGCTGCAGGGGGCCGACTCCCCGCCTAATCATTACCAGAAACCTCAGGGCTTCTCGGTGTCGATCAGCACGAACGACCCCGCCGAGGCGGACCGCGTATTTAATGCTTTGGCGGAAAACGGAGCCGTGCAGATGCCGATCCAGGAAACATTCTGGGCCGTGCGGTTTGGTATGGTCACTGATCGGTTCGGCATCCCGTGGATGATTAATTGCGGCAAGCCGATGTGAACTCTTGTTCTCGCCCGCCCGCATGTGGCAATTTGTGATCGTGGTTTCGTCGTCGAAGTGCGTGACCAAAGAAACTTGACCGAAACGATGAAGAAATAGAAATGAAGAAATAATAGAAATGAAGAAATATGGAGGAGCGCGTTATGCAATTTCCCACTCAACCAGGCGCCGTCTCAAAAGGAAGTTTCTGGGCCGGCTGTATTTTAAGCGCCTTGCCGGTGCTGCTGTTTGCCTTTACCGGAGCGTTCAGCCTGCTGAAGCCGGCCGTCTCCGTGCAGGGGTTTGTTCATTACGGCTATCCCGAGGGCGCGTTGCTGCGCATTACCATCGCGGAACTGGCGTGCGCAATCCTCTACGCGATTCCGCGTACTTCCGTTCTCGGCGCGATCCTGCTGACCGGCTATTTGGGAGGAGCAACGGCCACACATCTGCGAGTGGGCGAGCCCTTCTACCTGCCGATCATCGTTGGTGTTGTGATTTGGTTGGGGCTCTACTTGCGCGATGGACGGCTGCGTGAGCTGGTTCCGTTGCGCAGTTAACCCGGCACGGTGACGAGCCGCAGTCTGAGAATTTTCGCGGACCGCTGCAAGGTCCACTCCTGATGTTGGAGAGATGGGAATGCGAAAAGTAATTGTTTCGAACCTGATGTCGCTCGACGGTTTCTTCGAAGGGCCCAACCATGAACTCGATTGGTTCGTAGTGGACGAAGAGTTCTTTGCATATGCCCGAGACATGCTTCGCGGCGTGGACACCATCGTATTCGGCCGGAAGACGTACCAGCACATGGCGGACTACTGGCCGTCGGCTCCCGCGGACGAAATCGCAGACCAGATGAACAATCTGCCGAAAATTGTCTTTTCCAGAACCCTCGAAAGCGCGGAATGGCAGAATTCGACTTTGGTGAAGAGCGATGCGATCGCGGAAATTTCGAAATTGAAACAGCTGCCCGGCAAGGACATGGTGATCCTCGGAAGCGCCAGCCTCGCATCATTTCTCCTGCAACAGGGATTGATCGACGAATACCGCGTCATTCTCAATCCGGTTCTTCTCGGCAGCGGCAGGCCTTTGTTTCAAGACGTGAAGCAGCGACTTCGATTGAAACTTTCGAGAACAAAGTTGTTCGGCTCAGGCGTCGTGGTTCTTTACTACCAGAGTGCCTGATCGAACAACGACGTTTAACGCACAAAGGAGAGGAGAAGCAATGAGCACGGTACGAGTACTGGTGGGGACGCGCAAGGGCGCTTTCATCCTGACCTCCGACGGCAAGCGCGAAAACTGGGACGTTAGCGGACCGCACTTTGCGGGCTGGGAGATGTATCACATCAAGGGATCACCAGTTGCTCCGAATCGCCTGTACGCGTCGCAGTCGAGCAGCTGGTTCGGCCAGATCATTCAGCGTTCCGATGATGGAGGCAAGACCTGGCATCAGCCGGGAACCCCTCCGGGCGAGGTGCCCGCCCCAGGTCCCCCGAAGACCGCAAGCAATAAGTTTGTTTACGATGCGACTCCGGAAACTGGCAAACCTCTTATCACACATCAATTTTATGACGGGACACAGCATCCGTGGGAATTCAAGCGAGTGTGGCACATCGAGCCATCGCTCACCGATCCCGACACGGTTTATGCCGGAGTGGAAGATGCTGCGCTGTTTCGCTCGACCGACGGCGGAGAGAACTGGCAGGAACTTTCTGGCCTCCGCGGCCACGGCACTGGCCCCAATTGGCAGCCGGGCGGAGGCGGCATGTGCCTGCACACTATCATTCTCGATCCGGGCAATCCTCAGCGAATCTATATTGCGATCTCGGCCGCGGGCGCGTTCCGTACCGACGACGCGGGTAAGAACTGGAAGCCGATCAATCGAGGACTCTATTCGCAATACATTCCTGACCCGAGAGCCGAGGTGGGCCACTGCGTTCATCATGTGGCGATGAGCCCCTCGCGCCCCAGCGTGCTGTTCATGCAAAAGCATTGGGACGTGATGCGCTCCGACGATGCCGGCGACAACTGGAAAGAAATCAGCGGGAACTTGCCAACGGATTTCGGTTTCGTCATCGACGTACACGCGCACGAACCGGAGACCATTTACGTGGTCCCGATCAAGAGCGACTCGGAACACTTTGTTCCGGATGGCAAACTGCGCGTCTATCGCAGCCGCATCGGCGGGAACGAATGGGAACCGCTAACCAAAGGGCTGCCGCAGAACCACTGCTACGTCAACGTACTGCGCGACGCCATGGCAGTCGATTCGCTCGACAAGTGCGGAGTATACTTCGGCACCAGCGGCGGGCAAGTCTACGCGTCTGCCGATGCGGGGGATAGCTGGGCACCGATTGTGCGGGATCTTCCGGCGGTGCTTTCGGTTGAGGTGCAGACGCTGGGGTGATTCCTAATGGTGCTGAGGACGTCATGATCCGTGTCATCCTTCCGCCGCATCTTCGAACGTTGGCGCACGTTGGGGGCGATGTGGAACTCAACGTCGAACATCCAGTCACGCAGCGATCGGTCCTCGATGCGCTTGAGGCTCGCTATCCGATGCTGCGCGGGACCATTCGCGATCACACCACGCGAGAGCGCCGGGCGTTTTTGCGCTTCTTCGCCTGCGAGGAAGACTTGTCTCACCAGTCGCCCGACGCGCCGTTGCCCGACGCCATCGCGTCCGGGAAGGAACCGTTCATCGTGATTGGAGCTATTTCTGGAGGGTAGGGCCGGCTCATCTGCGGTCAACCTGCGGGCCATCTCATTTCTTTGTTCTTTTCTAGAGTGTGTGCGAAAATCTGGGCCGGATTCCCGGAGGAACCTAATGTTGAAGCTAATGCCCACACCAAGGTGGATGCGGCTTCTCGCCGTGCCCTTGTGCGTGCTTGCTCTGTCGCTAACCACTGCCGTCGCCCAAACGAAAAGCTCTGCCATGAAGAAGTCCCCTGCCGGTCCTGTCCCGGACAAGGCCCTCATGCAGAAAGTATGGGACGGATGGTCCACCCTCGACCCCGCCAACGTCGAAAAGTTTTACGCCAGTGGTCCGCATACTTATTTCGATATCGCGCCGCTGAAATACGATAGCTGGGATGAATATGAGAAAGGCGTCAAGGCAGTCGTCGGCGGCTACAAGAGCGCGAAGTTTACTGTGAACGACGATGCCGCCGTACACCCTCACGGCGATTTGTTCTGGGGAACGGCTACGATCAGCGAGCAGATGACGACCCAGGCCGGCAAAATCGAGATGGGAAACTTCCGCTGGACCGTGATCTGGGAAAACGAAGACGGCAAGTGGCTGATCGTGCACGAGCATGTATCGGCGCCCGTGCAGTAAGAAATCTGGCCACGCATCTGCACGGATAATTCAATTTCAAATGTTGATCGCGCATGCTCCGAGGGGTAGATCTAGATCCGTGAAGATCCGCGGAAATCCGTGGCTAAGCCTTTATTTTCCAGTACGCTTTCCAGAAAAAATAAACTGTCATTCCCGTCCCGACCAGCACCACGAAGATCCTGATCCAGGCCTGCGGTATCTTCAGGGCATAATGCGCGCCCACGTATCCGCCGGCGATACCGCCCGCGATCATCGGAATTCCTTGCTTCCAGTAGACTGCGCCAGCGATCACGAAAGTCACCACGGCAACGCCGTTGATCACAAATCCCATTACGCTCTTTAACGCGTTCATAGCGTGGATGTTGGTCATGCCCAGCGCGGCCAGCATGGCGAGCATCACGATCCCCATGCCCCCGCCGAAGTAACCTCCGTAGACGGCGACCACCAACTGAAACAGGGTTGCGGCCGCCAGTGCACCGCCGGTGGCTTCCTGCTCAAGAATGGACTTCCGTCCGCGAGCCAGTTTCTTGCCGAACGCAAACAGCAGAGTCGCTCCCAGCGTGAGCCAGGGAAGTATTTGCAGAAAGGTATGTGCCGGAGTCTTTAGCAGCAGGAGTGCGCCCGCGAGTCCGCCCACGAGACTGGCAGCGAGCAACGGAATCATCACGCGCCGCGAAACGTCCAACTCCTTGCGATACGCTCCGCCGCTGGCCGCGGCGGCCGTCCACAGGGCGATCGTGTTCGTGGCGTTCGCGGGAATGGGAGGCACGCCCGTAAACAGCAGCGCGGGAAAGGCAATAAAGCTCCCACCGCCGGCCACGGAATTCAGCGCGCCACCCAGCGCGCCCGCGAAAAAAAGGAAGATGATGGTTTCCAGGGTCAAGCTGTTAGGTGTATCAGAATTCGCGCCGGCTTGTCAGTTCCTGCCTGCGGCCGCCTCAGGCCCTAAGTTTGTTACCACAGTAATCCGGAGTAACCTCCGGTCTCTTGCCGAAACAACTGACCTGCGACAGGGTTAATATCAGCAAACCATGGAGGACTTGCTTATGCCGAACCGCTCGCTTGTGCCGAACCGAATGACCGTTCTTGTGACCGCTTTGTTTTTGTTGAGTGTGGCCTGGAGCCAAACGCAACCAGCCCAGCCGGGCGCCCAGTCGGGCAGTTCGAACATGCCCGGCATGAACATGCCCGATCACGACATGTCGAACATGAAGGACATGCCCGGCATGGATATGGGGAAAGACACAGACAAAGATGCCAACAGCGAGGCGAGCGCGCATGCCATGCACTCCATGGAAGGCCACATGGATATGGGCCCGCACATGAAGATGACCGCACTACGCGCGCCCAAACCGGGCGACGCCGAGCGCGCTCGGCAGGTGGTGGAAGCCGCCCGCCGTGCTTCGGAGAAATACACCGACTTTCATGCCGCTCTCGCGGACGGCTTCAAGATTTTCCATCCCGAGATTCCGCAGAAGGTGTATCACTTCACCAGCCTCAAATATGGATGGGAGAATGCCCGCAATTTTAATCCTGAGCATCCCACGTCGCTGCTTTATGAAAAGCACGGCGATGATTACAAATTGGTGGGAGTGATGTACACCGCGCCCAAGCGCTTAACCGAAGAGCAACTCGATGAGCGCGTTCCGCTGAGCGTGGCGCAGTGGCATGAGCATGTGAATTTCTGCATCCCGCCGCTGGGCCATTTCAAAGAGATGCGGGAGCCGAATCCACAATTCGGCTTCAAGGGATCCATCGCCACACAGGAAGCCTGCGACGCCGCCGGCGGAACATTTTTCCCGGTGGTCTTCAACTGGATGGTCCACGTCTACCCATTCGAGAAGGATCAAGCAAGCATCTGGTCGGTGGAGCGCCAGCACGCTGACTGAAGAGTCTTTGGTCTTTGCCACGGATCTTCACGGATTTCACGGATCTTGCGACGCGAGTCTTTTAATGTCGCTCTGAATTTTAGGTCCGTGAAGATCCGCGAAACTCCGTGGCGATTTTTTTCTGTCCCCTCACGCCATCCGGTTGAAAATTACCTCCCTTTCATCAGCGTTTTCTAACCCGTATCGCAGCTCTCAGTCGATTATGTTGAGTGCTCGCTCGATACAAAACAGCTCGATACAAAACACTGGGCCATTGTTCCTGCTCTTCAGAACGGATCCATTCAATACGCTGCTAACGGAGATTCCCACGCCGCGTCCAACTATCATCGCAAACGTGGAAAGAAATTCGGGAACTTCCGGTTCGGGAAGCACGTACCTAATTAGGGAAGTAAAGCGGCGAGGTGGAAACGAACAAGGAGTGCAACTGGCTCAAGTTAATAACGAAATCTAAGCGGGGTTCTGGGGATTCTCTCACTCTCGGTTTGGCGGCCCAGGTGAGAAAACCCCCATCACAGCAACGCAGGCTTCAAGGC
>Ga0209006_10000441_pt1 | contig 40122 bp, 36 predicted proteins | sample JacPin_JW_Ref_O2_FD_188567 | JGI IMG/M metagenome (GOLD analysis project Ga0209006, IMG submission 188567) | Forest soil microbial communities from Algoma, Ontario, Canada - Jack Pine, Ontario site 1_JW_Ref_O2 (SPAdes) (version 2) | ecosystem: Environmental > Terrestrial > Soil > Boreal... | reverse complement strand
TGTCCATTCGTTCTCGCTCATCTCCACAGCGTACGGAAATCTCCCTCATTCGCAAAGCCCCGTCAATCGATCACTTGTTCAGATTCCTGCACAGAGCCGATTTTTCGGACGTGGGTTCCTTTTGTAGGCTACCCATTCAGGCTGTACTTGTTGTGGAAATCCAGCTGCGAATCAAATCTAGTCGCAGAGATCTGCGCAAGTGATCTGCCCAGCGATTCAGCCTCGCATCGCGTTCCGTAGTTACGAATGCTTTTTGCTGCGCTGGCTCCAACTTTATGGAACAGCGGGCCCAATCGACAAAGCTGTGCCGGAATAGGTCATTGTCGAAAATTCCGTGAACATAACTGCCAAACACGAGGCCGCTTGGACTCATGGCTCCATCGAGCGATTGTGCGCTGTCCAAAGTCGAGATGCGGGCGAAGGGCCGAGTCTCTCCTTTTCGATACGTTTCTCCCATATGAATCTCATAGCCTTGAAATCCTGGAGACCGCCACAACCCTTCTGCGAAGGACGCGTCGCATAGCTGCCCGGATACTGGTCGAACCGTTTTCTCGGTATTGAATACCGTCTGGACGGACAACAATCCCAATCCGTCTCGCTCAACAGGAACGCCCTCGTTTTCAGCCCCGCGGGGATCAGAGAGCTTGAGACCTAACATTTGGAAGCCGCCACACAAACCGACGATTGGCGCCCTTCTGGAGCAGTGTTCTTGGATACGTGGAAGAAAACCGTTCTTCCCAAGCCATTCCAGGTCATCGAGAGTCTGCTTGGTTCCAGGCAGCATCAGCACGTCCGCCAGGGCAGCATCATCAGCGCGTTCCACGAAGGCCAACGCAACCGAGGGTTCCGCGGCTAGCGCATCAAAGTCCGTAAAGTTGGACATGTGTGGCAAGGCAATAACACCGATGCGCAAGGGGCGATGGGGTGAGTTGTCTTCTGGTATCTGGCTCCAACTTCGTCGCACGGTGCGACGACTCTCGATAGCGACGCTGTCTTCCTCTTCGAGACCCAGATCGTGTAGATAGGGAATCACACCGACACACGGCAGCCCGAGTCGCTGTTCGATCATTTTTATGCCTGACTGCAGCAAGCTTGGATCGCCCCGAAACTTGTTGATGATGAACCCTTTGAACAATGCCCGGTCGGCGGGTTCGAGGAGTTCCATCGTTCCGAACAGCGATGCGAATACCCCGCCGCGATCAATATCTCCAACCAGAAGGCACTCGGCGTTCGATGCGTGTGCCATGCGGAGATTGACGATGTCGTGCTCGCGCAAGTTGATTTCCGCAGGAGATCCCGCTCCCTCCAGTAATATGAGGTCGTACTGGGACGCAAGTCTCTGATAGCTCTGAAGCACGACGGGGAATAACTGTTCCACTCGATTCGTGTGATAGTCCGCGGCACTGACCTGTCCCCACACCTTACCGAGCAGTACCACCTGGGAGCTCGTGTCGGAACGCGGCTTGATGAGCACCGGATTCATATCAACGCTCGGCGGCACCCGACAAGCTTCCGCCTGAAGGGCCTGAGCCCGGCCAATTTCGCCTCCGTCCGGTGTGGCAGCCGAATTGAGGGACATATTCTGGGCTTTGAACGGCGCAACCCGAATCCCTTCGTCGGCAAAGATCCGTCCCAAGCCCGCCGTGATGATGCTCTTGCCTACATGCGAAGCTGTTCCCAGAATCATCAACGCGGCCCTGCTCACATTCTTCTCCCCTTCACAATAGACATCGGCTACCGTTTGACTATGTTTCCGCACTAGCAATGGTTTAAGCTTCTTCAATTCTACAAGGCCATTCGGACCGACCCTCGGAGCAGTCGTACAAACGTCCAAGAGGAGAGACCATGAACACGCGGAATTTGAAATCAGTTCCCCCAGTCGTCAGGTCTCGTGAACACTTGGCAGCCCAAGGAATAAATTTTCTTCCGGCGGGCGCTCAGGCGCCGTCTGCGTTGCCGATCACCACAGATGGCGTCACCTATACCATGGCCCAGGAAACCACTTGGATTGATATGCAGCATTTCGCCGTCGGACGCTGGGATGGCTCCCTCAGCATCTTCGCCTTCAGTTCATCACCGACCGCCGGGCCAGTAATCAATAAGGCTGTCAACACACCGGCCTTCGAGGGCGTGCAGATGATCACCTGGCTCGCTCCTGGGGTATTTGCTTCTTCGAACGATGAATCCTCAATCATTGTCTGGTCGAGCCCTAACGGGAACTGGACAGACCTGCAGGTCATGGCCACCTTGCCATTCGATCGGTCCCTAGGCGTAGCAAACAGCGGAGAATCCGTCGTGCTGGGCACGGAGCTCTATTTAGCGGTGGGACACGCGAATGGATTTATCTCGCTATGGTCTGGTAATACGGACGGAAGCGCCTTGCATTTTCTCAAGAGTGTGGATGTGCGCAATCCAAACCTCACGAATCCCTGGGGTCTGCATAATATTCGCGGCATTTCCTCGATGTCCTGGAACGATTCGACGGCGTACCTGGTTAGCGGTTCGGAGGATGGGTACATCACTGTGTTCCGTCTACCAGACGGCGGCATCCTGTCCCAGACGGTGTACAACCCGGGCGCCCAGCGCGGAATTAACAGTGTTGCGGCGTTCGGACAAAACCTTCTGATCTCCAACTGTGCTGTAGGACCGAACGACAAGAACCTCTGGTATTACTGGGTCGATGGCAACAACTACGGCGTAACCTTGAAAGACAGCGTGAACCTCAGGGTTAATCCTTCAGCGCCCCAGGTCTTTAACTTCAGTACGATTTGGGGGGTATTCAACGGCCAAGTCGGCTTCTTTTCCTCGACCGAAGAAGGTGCACTCTGGGTTGGCACAATTGATCAGAACCAACACATAACCGTCCTCGGATATCAGACCGTGTTCGGCAGCCTCGGCTCCGCGTTGGGATTCAACGGACAGAACCTGATTGTGGTGAATTACAACCTTTACGAATTTACGACTCAGCCAAATCAGATCGGCAGCCGTAGCCAGAACCCTGAGCGGTTGTCGCTCAAATTGCTACCACCTAACTTGGTTGGCAAAATCTAACTGTGCGCTTCGCGAAAGACCACGAGAGCGCTAGGGCTTGTTCTCCTCAGCGCTCCAACGTGGGTCGTATTCTTCGAACCCCAGCACACGATCAAGGGGGATGCGGCGTTCCCATCCGGCACGTTCGAGATCTGGCTCTGCCGCGAAGTGGTCCACGTAGCCGAGACAGAGGTAGGCTACTGGAATGACATTCGCTGGGATATTCAGCACTTTCTTAAGAGCGTCCTTATCGAGAACACTGACCCATCCGACACCAACCCCTTCCGCGCGAGCCGCGAGCCATAGGTTCTGCACCGCACAGACTGCCGAGTACAGTGCCATTTCCGGCATTGAATGGCGGCCAAGGCGATGTCCTCGTTCAGATTCTGGATTGCAGACGATGCAGAGGTTCTGGGGGGCCTCAAGAATGCCTTCGAGCTTCAAGCTGGCGTATTTCTTCGCGCGGTCTCCCTCATAGGTGTCAAGGGCCGCTCGATTCGACCGCAGAAATATGTCGTGGATGGCTTTACGAATCTCAAGCGTTCGAATCAGGATGAATCGCCAGGGTTGCATCAGGCCCACGGAGGGCGCGTGATGAGCAGCCTCCAAAAGTCGGCCCAATACTTCGTCGTCCAAGGGCTCCGGTAAAAAGCCAGACCGGACATCGCGCCGTTCGCGAATAGCGCGATAGACGCCCCGCGACTCATCTTCGGGAAACTTCCCTGCTCCCCCCATCACCATGCCTTCGACCAACGGGTACTCCTGTGTGTCTCATCGCGCAGTTTCGAATCCACGCCGGCTTGTACTTCCAACAGTCTGCCGAAGAGCCATAGAAGATCGGACAAACGGTTCAGATAGGCAAGCACCTGGGGATCGACGAAATCTCCGCTTTCCATGAGACGAACAACCTGCCGTTCGGCTCGACGGCATACTGTACGCGAGATTTCGAACGCAGCGGCTTCCGTATGCGCCCCGGGCAAGGACCAATCCGACAGAATGCCAGGTGTGGCTTCGATTTTGTGAACCAGATTTGTCAGTTCATCGAGATCGGCGGCAGTCATGCTGGGTTCGGCTTTCTTCTTTTCTGTCTCTGCCTCGGTGGCGAGCGCGGCTCCCAGTCGAAACAGTGTTTTTTGGATGGCTTCGGTCCACGCGCAAATTTCCGTGTTCTTGCAAATACTACGCGCAAAACCGAGAACGGAATTCAACTCATCAACGCACCCGTAGGCCTCCACGCGCTGATCTGCTTTGGAGATACGCACATCTCCCACGAGCCCGGTCTTTCCGGCATCTCCGCGTTTTGTTGCAATGCTCATATTCTTGCTCCTTTAAGGTATGCCTAGTTCATACCTGCGTTGCTTGCGCCACCATGGATCGCTTCTTGCCTGGAGCTTCGAACAGCTGTCATGCGGACTCTGCCACCGTAAACTTGCGAATCAAATTTGTATCCAGCGCCACGACAGAGCCGTATTCCTTGGTGAGCTTCAAGGCTTCTTCTTCCGGTACCCCGTAGAACATTGTCAGCAGAACCCGCATAAAACCGGCGTGCGCAACCACGGCAATGGGACATTCTGTTGCTGCTTCGAACAAGAAAGCACTCTCTGCACGCACCCGGCGCTCAAATTGTTGCAATGGTTCCCCACCCGGAGCGGTGGAATTGGGGTATCGTTCTGCCCAGATCTTTGCCAGGACGGGATCGCACGCTTCGATTTCGCTCCAGGAAAGGCCTTCCCATTGGCCGAACTGGATTTCGCGCAGGCCGGGACGAACCTCAAATCCTATTTCAAAGTGCGAGGCAATCGCCTCCGCCGTTTGTCGGGCACGGCGAAGATCGCTAGTATAGATTCGTCGAATCGCATACTCCGACAGCCGATCCAGGACTCCGGCGAGTTGCTGGTGACCGCGCTTATTGAGCTCCGGATCCGAATGGCCACAGAACCGGCCTGTCATATCAGTTTCCGCATGACGAATTAAAAGAAGATGTTTCACAGGTTCCAGACACCGCAAAAATAGACCGCAATTTCCGTAAGCTGATTCGTAGCTCCGAAGCAGTCGCCCGTGACCCCGCCGATGCGGCGGGAATAGTACAGGCCGCTCAGTGCCGTGATCACGAGCGCCACAAGGACCGGAATCCAGAACTCTGTCCGCATGAAATAGAAGACGATGGCAAAACTCAACAGGGTGCCTATGAGAAGAGAGGCGGGAGAGATTTTCTGTGCAATCCTCGCCCCTTGTCCGTCACTCTCGCGCGCCGGCGCCAGAAAATAACTCAAGGGCAGCGTCGTCCAACGACAAAGAACGTGGGCTGAGACGATGAAGGCAGTGAAGCGATTTACAGGGAGACTTGATAGAAGCAAGAATCTAGCCAGCACAGAAAGTACGAGGGCTAAGGCCCCGAAACTTCCGATTCGGCTATCCCGCAGAATCGTGAGAACCTGCTCCCGGTTCCACCCTCCGCCAAAACCGTCAGCGGTATCCGCAAGGCCGTCTTCGTGAAGCCCGCTCGTAATGAGTACGAGAAAGGTCAACACTAACAGTGCCACAAGGGGATGGCTCAAGTGGGGCGCCGCGATGCGTTGCAAAACCGAAGCGCCAAGGCCAATTATTAGACCAACAACGGGGAAAAACTTTGCCGCACGCGATAAGGAGTCGGGATCAAAACGAACGCGCGGCACCGGAAACCGCGTAAGAAATTGGGCAGCAACCAGAAAATCATCGATCCACTTCACTCACTTGCTCCGCTTACTCCCGCCGATGCGAAGGTTGCCATGTCGGAGTAGAGCCGCAAAGCCGATTCGATGATAGGCATTGCCAATACCGCACCGGTGCCCTCGCCCAAACGCATATGGAGCGTCAGAATCGGGTCGAGCCCTAAATACTCCAGCAAAAAACGATGGCCGGGCTCTTCCGAACGATGCCCCGCGAACAGATCATCTCTTACCCGCGGTTCAAGGGCATACGCCAAAGCTGCGGCCGCAGCGGAGATAAAACCATCCGTGACAATCGGTATCCGATATCGCGCTGCACCCAGAACCAATCCAACCATGGCGGCGATTTCTAGCCCGCCTACACACCGCAAGACCTCAAGCGGTGGTGCTTCAGAAGCGTACGGATTTCCCCCAAAGTGCTTCCGTAGGATGGCATCGACAACGCGAATCTTATGTTCCTGGGCACTTTTCTCCAAGCCTGCACCCTTGCCCGTAACCGCGGCAGGAGCTTGGCGAGTAAGGACTGCGGTAATCGCGCTGGCGGAAGTAGTATTGCCAATCCCCATCTCGCCAACGGCGATGAGAGTCTGTCCCTTCTCATGGGCGCCGGTTGCCAACTGGAGTCCTACCTGCAAAGCTTGCAGCATTTCCTCTTCGCTCATGGCAGATTCATGAAGCATGTTCCGGGTGCCGGAGCGAACTTTGCGTTGCAAAAGACCGGGCAGGTCACCGAAATCAGCATCCACACCGACATCCACGATGGTCAACTCAACTTCATGCAGGCTTGCGAGGACATTGATCGCTGCCCCTTGCTGCAGGAAGTTGAGCACCATCTGCCGGGTAACTTCTTTGGGATAGGCGCTGACTCCTTCGGCCACAATGCCGTGATCCGCTGCAAATACATACGCAGCTTTTTTTATTGGCTCATCAATGTCGCCGTTCCGGATGGCAATGAATCGCGCGGCAATGTCTTCGAGCCGGCCCAGGCTACCCAGGGGTTTCGTTAGATTGTCGAGATGTAACCGCGCCTGTTTCAGCCATTTCGGGTCGGGCGCAACGATCTCGCCTACGAACTCGGCTAGCATGCCTGACGTGATTGTGGTCATCGTGTCTTCTCCAGCGGAACCCGATTCTCAGCAACTAACCTGGGATGGCGCCGGGGAGGGCAATCGAAAGCCCTCTCCAGAATTTCGGGTTGCAAAATGTCTTGCGGATCGCCTTTGCGTATCTCGTGATCAGGTTCCAGCAGCAGCACAGAAGAGAACGCGCCCGGAATCAGTTGAAGATCGTGCATGGCAGCCAGGATTGTCACGCCTTCGTCGTTGAGAACTCGGATATAGTCCAGCAATTCGAGTTGGCGTCCCAGGTCGAGATTTTGGGTAGGCTCGTCCAAAAGCAGCAAACGAGGCTCTTGCGCCAGTCCAAGGGCGATTTTGACGCGTTGACGTTCTCCTCCACTCAGCTCATTGAAAACGCGTTTTCGCAGGGACGTGACTGCGGTCAGATCCAGAGCGCGTTCCACTGCGATGCGATCCTGGCGGCCAAGACCAGAGAACAGGCCAAGATAGGGGGTGCGTCCCTGCTCAACAATTTGTTCGACCGTGAAATCGAAAGGCACTTCGAATCGCTGCGGGACAAGCGCTACCATGCGAGCGGCCTCTCCACGCAAGAGCGTGTCGAACTTGCGTCCATCAAGCGAAACTGATCCTTGCGAGCAAGCGACGATACCAGCCGCCAAACGCAGGAGCGTCGTCTTCCCAACTCCGTTCGGACCGATTAACGCTGCGCACTCCCCTTGCTCCATCGTGAAGTTCAGATCTTCGAGGACAGAATTGCGCTCGTAGGAAAAAGACACATTCAACAATTCGAGGAATGGAGTCACAGCGTGTACTCCCGTCGAGTCCTGCGGAGCAGGTAAAGGAAGAACGGACCACCGATGAAAGCAGTGATGAGCCCCACCGGAATCTCAGAAGGTGCAAGCACAGTGCGCGCCAGCGTGTCTGCCAGGACCAGGAAGATCGCACCCGTTATGGCCGTAACTGGCAAGAGCCGAACGTGATCTGGCCCCAGGACAAGCCTTGCCATATGAGGAACGATGAGCCCTACGAAGCTGATGATTCCTCCCAGGGAAACTGCGGCTGCGGTTAGAAGGGATCCGGCAAGAATGATGGCTAAGTGCGTTTTCTCAACGTGCACGCCGACTTGGCGCGCATAGTCGTCGCCGAGCGCGAGCGTGTTCAAACGCCGCGCCAGTGGATAACAAAAAATCAAGCCGAAACCGATCATCGTAGCCGTGACCTCAACCTGGCTCCATCTGGGCACGGCGATGACTCCGGTAAGCCACGAAGCGAGCACCCGCGTCCGCAGACCAAAGTTGTCGTCGAGCACCACCAGGAAATAAGTGGAATAACTTAGCATCGTGCTCACCGCGAAACCGGCGAGTAGAAGGGTCACAACGGGCACTCGCCCATTGGTCCGGGCTAGCCAATATACGAGTGCTATGGTCGCGACAGAACCGACAAAAGCCATTGCGGCAGCCGCACCGAATCCGAGAAAGGAAAAACGAGGGAGCAGAAAGAGCCCAATCCCTGCCCCCAGCGCCGCTCCTCCGGAAGAACCGATCACGTAAGGGTCAGCCATGGGGTTTCGGAAGAGCCCCTGGAATAGAAGGCCGGCCACGGAAAGTGCGGCTCCCACCAAGACCGACGCGAGCACACGCGGAAGCCGGATTTCGATGAGAATCACAGAATCCGTGCCGCCCGAGCCATGACCCATCAGCAACGACGTAAGCACTTTCCGTGCCCCGATCTTCGTCGCGCCCATCCCCATAGAAAGCACAAGCACGCCCGCGAGAACCACTAACAAGAATGCAACAATGGGGAGGTAGACTCGCATCGAGGATCCGGAAGCGGTCTTCGCCGCTATTTCAGTTTCCACGACTCGCCTCCCAGCGTAATGCGGATACCCGAGCGGAAAGTAAACGGAAGCGCCGGATAACCGAACGCCTCCGCATAGTGCTGGCCCAGCACGTTTTGGAGATCGGTATAGACACTGAGCGAATGGTTTACCTGGTAGCTCCCCCCAATGTCGACCTTCTCATACCCAGCATCGAGATTTCGATTGGGCAGGAGCAGGCTGGTACCTCCATCTTTGTCCGAGAGAAAATCGCTGTCGTCTCGACGCCCAACGAATGTCCCTGTCAACGAGGCGGTCCACCGCGAGTGGTGATAGGCAAGCGCGAGATAGCTGCTATGAGGCGCGCGCCGAAATGGCCGAGCGCCAATCAGCGGCGAAAAGACGCCGATTGGGATCGTTGAAAAGTTCGAAGCCGTGTTGAAGCTCGGGCCAATCGCATCGCTGGTAAATGAATGTTGCACAACGGCGTCCACGTAGGTGTATCCGCCACGAACGACGAGGCTTCGTCCAAGCCGATATTCGAGTTCCGTTTCAACCCCCTGGGCCCGGAATGCCTGCGAGTTCACGCTGGCCCCAAATAGAAGTACGTCGGCGATGGGTGGTGGAACACCAAGATCGACCAACCCCTGCATCGGAACATATTCAATCAGATTGTTGAACTCATTGTGAAAATACGTGATTCCCAGTTTTACCCGCCCCTCGAAGAAGATCTGCTCAAGACCGCCGTCGTACGTCCTGGAACGCTCGGCTCCAATCGGAGCAACGTGGAACTGCGAAATGAGTTCCGGCCCATTGCTGAGTGTCTGAAGCAGACTGAATAGAGAAGTGCCGGCATCGGAGATGCTGGGCTCCTTGATGCCGGTGCCAAAATTGGCGCGCAGCTTCGTCCCGCTGAATAGTTTCGATGTATCGGGACGGAACAAATAGTAGGCAAGCGATGCTCGGGGCGTTGCCGCCACTCCGAAGATCGCGTTTTTCTCAATTCCGCTACCCAGAGTGTAATAAAAACGACTTGCGAGACTGCCTGCCACCTGCAAGGTATAGCTGTAGTTGCCGCGATCGGTGGGGCTCGTGCCAGAGCTCGATTGAGTGAAGCCACGTTCCGCTTCGTAGCGGAACCCGAACAATGCCGTCAACTGCGGCTTTATTTGGTATTCAGTCTGGGCGTATACAAAGTCACGATCGGTACTGGTTAGAAACTGATTCGGATAAGGCTGAACGTACTGAAAAACCGCTTGCCCTGAAACCGTGTAGCCATTTGCGCCACGGATGGTGACTGGCGCACCAATGAACTCCGGTCCCACAATCGGCGAATCGTAGGGAACCCCCGTTGCTGTGTAGTCGGTAAACTGAGAACGCAACCGAAGCGCACCATACCGCAATAGATTGTGCCAGCGCCGCGTGGTCTGTTGTTGGAACGTAGCGCCGATGAAGAGTTGCTGGTCTTTCTGTCCTGCGTTATCCGGAATACCGAAAAGTTGAATGGCATTGGGCTCTCCTGCCGCAGTCACCAGCCGACGAACCGTTGCCCGGAACTCGGTTTTCGGCCCTGGAGTCCAACCGACATTCCCAGCAAAGGTTCCGTCGTGGAAGGAATCGCGGACAGCGCCGTTCGACGTATCGAAGCGGGAGAAGTCTGAAAAATAGTCGATTTGCTTATGACTTCCACTCAGAGCTCCTTCCTGCCGATAGGTCCCGAAATTTCCACCATCAATGGCGTAAGTGACTTCGGGCAGAGGAGTGGTGCCGCGAGGAGTATTCATGCTCACCACACCCGCAAGCGCATCGGACCCGTATAGAGCACTATTCGGTCCACGCAACACTTCGATCTGATCGATCCCAGTAGCGGCCAATACGCCAAAGTCGACCGCTCCCCCTAGGTCATTGGCGGGGATACCATCGATGATGACCTTGTTAGCATCGCTGTTGCCGCCGCGCACGAACAATTCGCCTAGACCGCCGTGTCGTCCGGTTTGCGTCAGTTGCGCCGCTGGCACCAGTCGCAGGGCCTCATGCACATCGAGCTTGCCGGCGTAGTCACCCCCGGAAAGCAGAGTAACGGATGCGCCAATTTGTGCCTGAGGTGTCGGCGTGCCGGTCGCCGTCACGGTGACGGTCTGGGAGATGATGCCGATGGCCAGGAACAGATCGACGGTGGCATTTGCGCCTTCTCCAACGTAGAACGGCTTGCTCGCGGTCCAATTAAACGAAGCAGCGTTGGCCCGGATTTCATAGCGGCCCGCGGAAATATCATGGAATTCGTATCGTCCGGCGCCATCCGCGGTGACCGACGCGATGGATGTTGCGCCGCTCATGAGTTCGACTTGAGCTTTAGGAATAACAGCGCCGAGCGAATCGGCGATCGTCCCGTGGACGGTGGCCGCGCTCGCCATCAGCGTGAGCGAGCTCAACAAAAGCAACAGGTAGAAAAAGTTTCTGCATGTGTGGTCTTGCCTGAGATATGTCATGTTCCCCTCGGAATTTGGTTTCGGCAAAACCGGTCTCCTGACTCACGCTTCGACGAATTGGGCTGCCTTCCCAGGGATGTTGCCCCAGTGGCTGCAAGCCATCTGCCTGCCCAGTTCTCAGCGTTTACAGTTACGGGGTAGTGGCGGACTTTCACCGCGCTTCCCGAACATTCTGCCGTTTGGTTTTTGTTAAGAGTCCCGGATCGCAAGCGATCGTGACTCACGGATGGTGACTCACGGATGAGGCTCACGGATGAAATTGTTTCGCTAAATCCTCCAGTGCATCGAAAGCGGCCGGACTTGGATATTGGATACGATCATCCACGTAATAGACGTGGCCTTGTTGAACTGCTTTTACGCGTTCCCAACCCGGGCGCGTTCTTAATTCCTCAGCTGTAAGTTTTGATCCCTTTATGAAGAGGATCGCGTCTGGTTGACGGCTCACAATGGATTCGAGGCTTATTTCGGGCCATTCTTCTGCGATGTCGTCGGTCACGGAGCGACCGCCAGCGGCCTCAATAATCTCTCCGATAAACGCTTTTCTGCCGATGGTCATGACTGGGTCGTACCAAATCGCCATGAATACCCGCAACGTCGGCTTATCCGCGACACTAGATTTCACCGCAGCCAGCCGAGCACGCAGCCGGGCAACAAGGGCAGCGGCTTCCGCATCCCGGTTCAGGGCTTTGCCAATACTGATGATCGATGCATAGATTCCTTCAATCCCATGTGGGTCGGCCATGAACACCGGAATCCCGAGCCGCTGGAGACTATCCGCAGACTCCAGTACATTCAGGTCTCCGCTGCCGAGCACAAGATCGGGGCGCAGGGCAACAATGGCCTCAATCGAGGGGTTGAGCGGAAGCCCGATACTCGGCTTCTGAAGGGCCTCTTTGGGATATTTTGTGAAATCGCTGATGGCTGCAACATCCGCCCCCGCACCCAGCGAATACATGATGTCCACGACGCTTGGGATTAGACAAATCACTCGATGCGGGTGATCCGGGACCTCCACCGTGCGCCCCAGTTCATCCTTCAGTGTTCGATTGGCGAAACACGGCACAGCAAGCGACGTCAACAGCATGACAAGCCAAAGTTGGATTCTCACTGCGCCCCCACAAGCCGCCGGGCAGCGCCTGCCTCCCGCAAGAAGTACGGGACTAGAGCAGGGTTGGAACGGAAATGCAGATGGATGTAGCTCCCAAGTACCCGCCTATGCGCAAAACCTTCCTCTTCTCTTCGACCAGAGAGCGAGTAGTGGACGCGATAAGCGCAATGTAAGGGGTCGTGAGCGATTATGCGGGAGCAGTGAAAGCTATGCCCACGAACCGCGGTTCCCTTTTTTCCAAGCAGGCAATCGTGCGCGAACGCCACATCGGCGTACCCGAAATGAACCAACGACTTGGTCATCTCGATAGCGACAGGAAGGATGCCTGCCATGGAGTAACTTTGTCCTTCGATCGTTGCGAGTTTTTCCGCCATGTACATCAACCCGCCACACTCGGCGTAGATGGGTTTGTTCGCTTCCACAAATTCACGAATGTCGCGGAGCAGGCGTACATTGTCGCTAAGGGTTGCAGCATGCAGCTCTGGGTATCCGCCACCGAAATAGAGGGCGTGAAGATTCTCTGGCAGCACGGAGTCCCTGAGAGGACTGAATTCTACAATTTCGGCGCCATGCTCGCGCAGGAGGTCGAGATTGTCCTCGTAATAGAACGAAAATGCTTGATCGCGGGCGATGCCGACCCGGACGCCTTCGTACTTGGAGTCAAGGTTATGTGTGTGCGCAGTCTCAAGCCGCTGGTTGCAGTTCGTCGCGTTCAGCAATTGCTCGAGATCGAGACGGTTCCCCAATCGCGTGAGAGTAGAGGTGCTGACGCCGATTCCCTCGGCAGCAGTGTGTAACCCAAGATACCGCTCGGGGATTACTGCATCTGCTTCCATCGGCAACCATCCGAGCACCGGAACCGCCGAAGATTGGCAAATCGCCGAATCGAGCATCCGATAGTGTCCGTCCCCTGCTACGCGGTTCAGCACAATGCCGACAAAACGCAATCCCGGGTCGAACGTCTCAAACCCTCGCACCACGGCGGCGATGCTGCGCGCGCTATTTCCTGCATCCAGAACCAAGACAACCGGCAAATCCAGCAGCTTGGCAATTTCGGCTGTGCTACCTTCCTCCGAACTGCCAGTCACACCGTCGAAAAGCCCCATCACTCCTTCGACTACGGCTACGTCACACCCTGCGGAAGCGCGAGCAAAAATCTCTCGATTGGCTTCAGCATTGAGCATCCAGGTATCGAGATTGCGCGCGGCACGGTTCGCAACCAGCGCAAGATGTCCGCCATCGATAAAGTCAGGGCCGCATTTGAAGGGCTGCACAGTCAGATACCGAGACCGCAATGCCGCGATGATGGCTAGAACCACCGTGGTCTTGCCCACGCCGCTGGCCGTGCCTGCAACTACAAAAGCTTTCACGGACGCACCTCCGCTGTCCCCTTGAGTGCGAGCGGAAGCCCCGCGACCATGAGCAACACGTTGTCCGCAATGCTTGCAACCCGCTGGTTGATTTCTCCGAGTACGTCACGATACCGCCGTCCTTCGGGAAAGGGGGGAACAACGCCGCTGCCCACTTCATTCGATACCAGCGCAACCGAACAAGGCACCGAGCGCAACGCCGCGTAAAACCGTTGCAGGCGTTCTTCAATCGTAGCCGGATTCCCACATTCGGTTTCGAGCAGATTGGCGGCGTAAAGCGTCAGGCAGTCGACCAGCAAGATCTGGTGCTTGGACCCTTGATCCACCAGCACCCCGTCGAGGTTCAACGGTTCCTCGATCGTCCGCCACTCCTTGGGGCGTTCCGCCAGATGGCGTTGAATCTTCAGGTGCATCTCCTCGTCCAAAGGCTGCGCAGTCGCAATGAACGCTACGGACGAACTACGCGCTGCCAGCGTCTGCGCGAATCGGCTCTTGCCACTTCGCACACCGCCCAGGACCAACGTGATCGATTTTCTAGAAATGTCTTGCATGCTCACCTGGGCACATAGTCGTATGCCCTAGCTTGAGCGGGATGGTACCGGCAGCTTTCAGACGCAGGTGAAAAATGAATCGTCAGAACGCTCTCCGACTCTCCCATCGAAGTCGAATACGCCTTGGGTTAGCGTCTGGCCGGTCTCCTGACTTACGCTTCGTCGAACCTGAGCAGCCTTCCCAGAACATTCTCCAGTGGCCCACTTCAGCTCAGTTCTCAGCGAATACAGTTGCGGGGCAGTGGCGGATTTTAACCGCCTTCCCAGATACCAGACTCTGTGATTTATACCGTAGCGCAAAAGAAAGGTCAAACACTACGTGTGGGTAAAGTCCATTACTGCACTCTACCCATCTGGAGTTTCACTTCGAGGACAGGACAGCCTGCTAAAGCCGGATCCAACTGTTGGCGAGCAGTTCTTGAGGCTGGTCTTCCTGCAGCAGAGCGTACATGATCTCCAGTCCGGTCACCAACCGCGGTCCCGGACGCGAGAAGTACGCACTCGCATTCACGGCATAGACTCTGCTGTTGCGTACGGCTTTGACCTGCTTCCATCCTTCCGGAAACTGCGTGGCGTGATATTCCTGCACCGATCTTTCCAAGTTTTGGCCGCACGGCATGACGAGGATGACGTCGGGGTTGACGCTGAAAATCTGATCCCATTCCATGCGGTAGCTGTCTTTTCCCAGCCTTCCAAGCGGATCCACGCCGCCCGATAGATCGATCATCTCCGGAATCCAATGCCCTCCGTTGAACGGCGGAGAGAGCCATTCAAGGCAGACGACAGTGGGTTGCTGCGGTTTGGGCATCCGGCCAACTCTGGCAATCCGTTCCCGTAGCGACGACACCAACTCGCGGGCTTCGGCATTCCGATTTGTGGCCTCGCCCACCCGCAAAACATCCTCCAATACATCGGCGAGCGTGTGTGGAGTCAGCGAAAGCACCTGCGGCTTGGAAGAAAGCTGGTGAACAGCCCTAGCTACAAACGATGTGCTGATGGCACACACATCGCACAACTCCTGCGTTACGACGAGATCAGGCTTGATTGCTTCCAGCTTTCCGATGTCGATTCGGTAAAGGCCTTCACCGTGGGAGGAATAATCACTTACGGTGTTGTCGATTTCCGTCGACGTCAAATCGTGGGCCAGGTTGGTGTTGACAACAATGCTCTTTCCCGCAGCTTCCGGTGGAAAATCGCATTCAAACGTCACACCCGCAACAGAATCTCCCAGACCCAACGCATACAAAATTTCAGTGGCCGATGGTAAGAACGAACAAATCTGCATAGGAATCCTCGCTATGGCACGTTAGATCAAAACTCAACTTACTGGAAACCATTATTCACAGCTAGCCATCCGATTGTACTCGGCCATCCAGTCGGGCACCCGCTTCCTGGCGTCGGAAGCCCGATCGCATCGCATCATGTCACAAGTTCTACTGGTTCCGCCGCAACGTGCAACGCCGCAGTGCCCGTTCCTTCATGAGCACGAAGATGAACGCTTTCTGGGGATTACGAGGGCTGATCCTGTTGCGGCGCTGCGCTTCATACCGCTGTTTGGTCGGGAGAGCTGGCAAGTCTTAAAGGAACGCCATGGTTTCGGCGCTGCTGAAAGCTGGTCCGGATGTAGTGTTCCGTGACTTCGTGTGACCAAATTCTTGTTGACTCTGGACACAACTCCAGGGTTTATCCTTCTAGACATGATGGTGGCCGTTCATATCGGTAAAGCCGCGAGTGTGGCCGGCGTCAGTGTGGACACGATCCGCTTCTATCAAAAAATCGGACTTATCAAGAGTGCAGGTCGCAGCGCGGGCGGATATCGCTTGTTCGACGGAGAGGACATTCACGATCTCACATTTGTGCGACATGCCCAGGAGCTGGGGTTCTCTCTGACCGAAATGAAGGAATTGCTGGCCTTACGGCAAAAGCATCATGTTTGTTCCGAAGTGCAATCCATGCTCAAGCACAGGCTGGCGGCTGTTCGGGAGAAGATCAACTGTCTCTCCCGATTGGAAGCGGAACTTGCAACGGCGTTCCGTAATTGCAACCGCGAACTGCGCCTCAACCGGGAAATCAAGCATGAGGACTGTTGTCCATTGCTCACGAAGCTTGATCGAGTGAACGGCTCCAATGGGAGCAAGAGTGTTTCCAATAGAGGAAAACCAGGCGGCAAGTAAATCCGGGTCGAGGAGCACCGTGGTTGCCAGTCTTGCTGCGCTCGGCAGCGTGATCGCAGCGTCAAGCTGCTGCCTGCCCTTGCTGCCTTTTCTCTTCGCTGCCGGAGCAGCGGGAACCTCGGCCTTTGTCGCACAGTTGCGACCGTACTTGCTTGTTCTGTCGGTGCTGCTGATTGCCTTTGGCTTTTACAAGTCCTGGCGAGCGAAGCAATGCAATTGCAAGCCCAGCTGGATCAGCACGTTTCTTTTGTGGTTCTCGGCTTTTGCGGTGTTTGTATTCATCCTCTTCCCACAGGTGATCGCCAACCTGATGGCCGATCTCTTGGCAGGTAAATCATGAGTCGAAAGCGAGTCCTTCTTTTTGCGGTTCTCTTGATGGCGTTTGGGGGCATGTATTACTTCTACGGCGGACACTCGACACCCAAGGGACAGCCGCCTCTCGTCAGTTTCTCTTCGGGCGATCTTACGCCTCTAAAGACCGCGTTCAACGGTTCGGCATCGTCTATCCGCGTGGTTGTAATGCTTTCACCCACTTGAGCTGTTTGCTTGCAGGGGGCCTCTGCAACGGGACAATTGCTGCGAGAGATCAACAGCCAAGACGTGCGGGTTTTCGTAATCTGGGAGCCGGTATTACCGACCGATTTTGTCGCCCCTTCGACCGCTGCACTCGCGCGCATCCCCGACGTACGAACGGCACAGTATTGGGACAGAACACGAGCGCTGTCTCACTTGTTAGGAGAACACAATCGCTCAAGCGTGGTGTGGGACGACATCGCGGTATATGCGCCCGGAACACTGTGGCAAGACGCGCCGCCCAAACCGATTTATTCTGACAATCCGGTCCGCGACGTGATTAGCGGAGCGAAGGAGTCCATCCAGCGGTTACTGGCGAGTGGCACAAACCCCAACGGGAGGTGAAGAATGCCGAAGAACATCGTGGTTTATTCCCAGAATGGGTGAATGTTCTGCGATCAAGCGAGAGAGTATCTTTCGCAAAAGGGGCATAAAGTTTCAAGAGAGGGACATAGCGCAAGATCCTGGCGCTCTGGCCGATCTCAAGAAACTTGGTTACATGACCACCCCTGTGATTGTCATTGACGGCGCAGTGATTGTTGGCTTTGATTCAGCCAAGATTAATGAGCACGCAGCTGACTCGAATACCCTGGGTGTCTGAGCTGGTGCGTCCTTTTTTCGCGATAGGTCGCCGGCTTTTCAGCGAGTAAAGTTGTACGATAATTGTACGATAGACAGGCTTGTGTAGGCCTTTTGGCACTTTAGTCCTTTTGTAGAATCAGTAAGTTACAGAATCTAAATGGGGATGAAAGGTTCGACTCCCGCCGCCTCCACCAAATAAGTTAGTTGTTTTCAATAGATTACATACACTAGAAGTCTTAAACGGACCAATCGATCCGCTCAATTCCGCGAACAAGGTCGAAATGGCGGTCTCGGCTTAGGAGGGAGAAAGAATGCTGACGGCAGAGCGCGGCAATCCAAACGTCGTTGGAAGGAATAGGGGTTCCGGCTCTCTTGAGTTCGATTCGAATCGTAGCGTAGGAGTTGGCCGTCTCTTCATCCACGTCGAGTACTCGGTAGTTGCAAATCGTTTCTGTTAACCATTGTTCGTAGCGCTGCCGATCGCGTGATTGCCGAATTCCATATCGGTATTCGCCCAACACAATTACCGGAACGGCGACCTCCACTGCTTTGCGAAGGATCGGCTCCAGCGCCGCATCGCCATCTGCGACGGCTGACAATCCATTGGTATCCAGGATCACTGTTGATCCTCAATCTCGACCTTGTCGAACTCTTCTTCCATGATGCGATTAATTCTGGCCGTTTCCTTGTGCAAGTGACGGAGTTTGCCGAACGTCTTCATCCAGGGCTTGCTTTCTCGATCGCTTTGGGCGCGTAGCTTGTCTGACAGCGCCTCTGAGACGAGCGCTCGAAAAGGAATCCCGCGCTCGGCCGCCACCGCCTTGGCGCGACGAAAGATGGCATCGGGGATTTCTAACGTAGTCTTCATGAGTCATGCTCCCATATTTATGGGAGCGAGTCAACTAATCAGGAAGTTACAGAATCCAAAGCGAGACGGAACGTTTGACTCCCGCCGCCTCAACACATATCTTGTTTATTATCAATCGCTTACGGGCGCACTTTAATTTCGTATACCATCGCATTCTAGGAGCGGGTTCTCCGCCAGGTCTCTCTCAGGGTTGAGGCTGTGCGGCACAACCATTTCCGGGTCCACATCGGTGTAACGCGAGTAACTCCAATCTGTGTTTCACAGCGACTGCTCCTTTGCCTAATGTCCGATGGGATTGCGCTTTTCGTTCCTTCGAGATCGCTGAGCTTTTTCGCTGGGCGGGACTCGGCCCTGAGAGCGAACGATTCTATTTCTTGCCGATCTTCAGCGAGCTTTAAGGTTAGCAATGTAGTTTCAAAACTCACCCAGTGGGCGGACCGAAATCTTCGTCTCCGCTTTTTCGTCGTCCCCCCAATCCGTCTTGCAATGCAGCAATCAGGGACGCGACGCCAAAAGAGCAGTCAGCGCTTGTCGATGTACTGCGAATGGTTGATTTTGACGGCAATACTGGTGACGAAATTGGGACTCCGGGATGGCGAAGATGAAGAAACCACAGCCCTGGCGGACGGGAAAACCCCACTCGCGAAAGCAATTTGGCAAATGGCTGTTGACTGCGTCTGTTCGAGGTAACGAGTCATGAGGACGTGCTCTCCTCATCAGGACTTGAAGGAAAGCCGAATGCGCAGGAGTCTGACCTCCGCCCACAACAATCTTGAGCGCCGCATCTTCGTTTCCTTTGGGTTTGCCGCCGCGGTGACTGCTGTTTTTGCTCTGATCTGCCCTGCGGTATTAGTTCTAATTGTGATGGCTTACGCTAGTTTCGTAATTCACAGGTCGGTCGAGATCGAATGGGGCGTGCTGGGCATGCTCGACGACCCCCTGGGAGCGGTGGCGTGTGGTGTGGTCTTCATCGCTTTGTTCGTGTGGAGACTCCGCCGCTAGACCCGGTTCGTCCTAACCCCGTGATTGACCGCATGGTCAAGGCAAAGCGATGTCGAATCCGTGGAGATGTATCCCGAGGGTTTCATTCCCGCCCTTCTTGCGCGCTTCAGTGAGACTTAAGGTTGCGCCCCTAATCTGCAAAGCATGAGCCGGATCGATCGAAATCTGCTTAACCTTGTCGCGGGAGCGCTTGCGTTAATAAGCGCCGCCGGTTTCGCTGCGACGTCCTTCGCGCAAGAGGTGAAGACGGGCAGTCCGGCCGTTATCTCGCTTGCAGAAGCGATTCACCGGGCACAACAAAATGAGCCAGCCTTCGCCAGTGCGCTTGCGGCGCAGAAATCGGCGGCCATCGATCGTTATCTGGGCAAAGCTGCCCTGCTGCCGTCCGTCATGTATCACAACCAGGTGCTCTACACCCAGCCAAAGGGCCAAACGAATCAAGTCGTCCAGAGTGGGACACAGGCAGCTCCTATCTTCATCGCGAACAATGCGGTTCACGAATACATCAGTCAGGCTTCGATTAATGAGACCGTCGGCTTGAAGCAGTTCGCTGACGCGCAGGTTGCGGCGGCAAATGCGGCCCGGGCTTCCGCGGAGTTGGAAGTCGCGCGCCGGGGACTCATTCTGAGCGTAGTCAGCCTGTATTACTCGGTCTCCGCTTTGGAGACCAAGCAGCATGTTCTGGAAGAGGCCCTTCATGAGGCGCAGGCGTTCACGGATCTGACGCAGAAACGCGAGGCCGCCCGTGAAGGCGCACATGCCGATGTAGTGAAGGCCCAACTGCAGCAGCAGCAGCGCCAGCGAGACTTGAGCGATGGCACCCTGGCGGCGGAGAAGACGCGGCTGGAGCTCGCGGTGCTTCTGTTTCCCGACCCGCGGACGCCATTCTCCACCGAGGCGGCAGGATCGCCTCCGGCGCTTCCCAGTCGTGAGGACGTGAACCGGCTGGCTTCTGCCAACAATCCTGAAATACGAAGCGCCCTTGCTGGAGTGCAGGTCAGCAATGCAGAAGTGACCGCCGCACGGGCGGCCTATCTGCCTGATCTAGGCCTGAGCTTCGGTTACGGGATCGACGCTCCGCAGTTTGCCAAGAATGCCCCAGGCGAGGTGAGCAACCTGGGATACTCGATCAGCGCGACGCTCGACATTCCCGTGTGGGACTGGTTCTCGACACAGAAGCGTATCAAGCAGAGCGAGATCAAGCGCGATGCTGCGCGAGTAACGGCGACGGCGGCGCAGAGGAGAGTGATTGCGGCACTGGAAGAGGTGTATGCCGAGGCAGTTGCTGCGCGAGGTCAGATGGATCTGCTCGATCTGAGTGTGCGCACGGCAGAGGAGAGCCTGCGGCTCACGAAGCTTCGTTACTCGTCCGGCGAGGCAACTGTATTTGAAGTGGTCGACGCCGAGACTGCATATCTTTCGGTAGAAACTGCACAGGCGGAAGGAGTGGTCCGGTACCAGACCGCCCTGGCAGGACTGCAAGTGCTGACAGGAACCCTGTGAACGCAAACCTGAATTCTTTTCCGCGACCAGCGCTCCGCCTGCAGGCCATTCTGCTGGCAGGCCTATCGCTTTGTGTCGTATTCCTGCAGGCCTGCAAGAAAACAGGCGACGCCGATGCGGCTGCCGTTGCGACGGTGCAGGCGGAGCATCCCGAGGTTGGCGAGATTTCTGAGCGCATCGTGGCCGACGCGACTCTTTCCCCAGTAGCGCAGGCCGCCATCTCACCGAAGATCACGGCACCGGTGCGTGAATTTTACGTGCAGCGCGGCTCGAAAGTGAGAGCCGGACAACTGCTGGCCGTGCTGGAAAATCGCGACCTCAGCGCGCAGGAGCTGGATAACAAGGGTCAGTATGCGGCGGCGCAGGCGTCGTTCGATATGCAGACGAAGGCGCAAGTGCCGGAGGACTATCGCAAGGCTGAATTGGATGTGGCCCAGGCGAAAGCGCAGCTTGAATTGCAGAAGCAGATTGTTGCCGCGCGCAAGAAGCTTCTCGCCGAAGGCGCGATCCCCGGTAGGGACTATGACACGGCGGCTGCGGCTCTGGTCCAGGCGCAGGCGGCCTACGATGTGGCGCAGAACCATCTGGACTCGCTGAAAGCCGTAAGCCGCGCGGCTTCGCTCGAACAGGCGCAGGGTCAACTCTCATCGGCGAAAGCAAAATATCTGGCCGCCCAGGCTCAAGTCTCGTACTCCCAAGTGCGCAGCCCGATCACGGGCGTCGTTACCGACCGGCCGCTTTTTCCTGGCGAAACCGCGAACTCGGGCAGCCCGCTCATTACCGTGATGGATACATCTTCGCTGCTCGCGAAAGTTCATCTGTCGCAGACGGTGGCGCAGCGGTTGAAAGTTGGCGACACTGCTTCGATTGTGATTCCCGGCACGGATGGATCGGTGCCGGCGAAAGTCTTTCTGATCAGTCCCGCACTCGATCCCGGCAGCACGACGGTGGAGGTGTGGATTCGCGTCGATAACCGTAAGGGGAAGTACAAGGCGGGCACCTCGGCAGCGATCTCTATTAAGGGAACAGCGGTTGCGAAGGCGGTGAAGGTGCCGCTCTCCGCGGTGCTCACCGCCGCGGACGGTGCAAAATTCGTGATGCTGGTGGGGCCCGATGGCGCTGCCCATAAACAGGTTGTGCAACTCGGCTTGAATGACGGCGAGGATGTTCAAGTTACCCAGGGACTGAGTGGAGCGGAGACGGTCATCACGACTGGAGCATACGGCCTGGACGACGGAACGAAAGTGAAGGTTGGCAAGGCGGGCGAAGGTGAGGATAAGGCAGGCGGAGAGGCGAAGTGATGGAACAGCCTCAACCGCCCCGCGCCGGGGAAACCTTCTGGCTCGTCCGCTATCGCGGTTCGGTTTTCTTTTTCCTTATCGTGTTCTCGCTGGCAGGGATTTATGCGGCGGAGCAGGTTCCCATCTCAGTCTTCCCCGAGACAAATTTTCCGCGCGTGGTGATCGGCATCGACAACGGCGTGATGCCGGTCGAGCAGATGCAGGTGACGATTACCAAACCGATCGAAGATGCGGTCAATTCGGTTCCCGGCCTGGTTACGGTTCGCTCCACAACCAGCCGCGGGTCGGCGGAAGTGAGCCTGTTCTTCGACTGGAGCGTCGATATGTTCCGCACGCTTCAACTGGTGGACGCAGCCATCAGCAAGGCGCGGCAGACCCTTCCAGCCACTGCCATCATCACGACGAATCGTCTTACGTTCGCGACCTTCCCCATTCTTGGTTACAGTCTTACATCCGACCGGCTCTCACAAACCCAGCTCTGGGAGTTGGCCACGTATGAGCTCAAGCCGCCGCTGAACCGCGTCGCGGGAGTCAGCACGATCACGGTGCAGGGCGGCAAAGTTCCAGAGTTTCACATCGTGCCTAACATGGCGCGGATGCAGACCGCCGGTGTGACCATTCTCGACCTAGTCAATGCCGTACAAGCATCAAACATCATCGACTCGCCCGGCCTCTACGAAGCCAATCACCAATTGATTCTTGGCCTGGTCGGAGCGCAAGCGCATGACGCCGATCAGTTGGGCCGGCTGGTGGTGAAAATGACGGCGGGCGGAGTCGCGGTCCGGGTCGCGGATGTGGCAACGGTGCAGAACGGTGTGCTGCCTGTTTATACCGCTGTCACCGCGAACGACAGCCCGGCCGTTCTTCTGAACGTAGCGCGCCAGCCTTCCAGCAATACTGTGGCAGTGGCCGACGCAATCGCAGAAAAAGTTCAGCAACTCCGCAAGACTCTGCCGGCGGGCGTACGGCTCGAACCTTACTACGATCAGTCGGAGTTGGTGCGGGAGAGTATTCGCAGCGTCCGCGATGCCATCCTTATCGGACTTCTGCTGGCATGTATCATCCTGTTTCTTTTCCTGAGCGACTGGACGTCATCGCTGGTAGCGGGTCTGGTCATTCCTGTAACCGTGGCGATCACCATCCTCTTTCTATGGGCGATCGGAGAAAGCTTCAACCTGATGACCCTTGGCGGACTGGCGGCCGCGATTGGATTGGTGATCGACGATGCGATTGTGGTGGTGGAGAATATCGTCTCGCATCGCGACCGGGGCGAGTCACGCGCCCGCGCTGCCCGTCTTGCCTTGCACGAGATCGCCGTGCCTCTTGTGGGATCGACCGTCACACCCGTCGTTGTCTTTCTGCCTTTGGTCTCGGTCACAGGCGTGACTGGAAGTTTCTTCCGCGCCCTCGCGATCACGATGACGGTGTCGCTTCTGACATCGCTGTTTCTGGCCGTCACCTGGACTCCCGCGCTCAGCCTCGTGTTCTTGAGGGAGCGGCGCGGCGCGGCGGGTGACGAGACGGAGGACGTGGGCGAGCATCGCGATGAGCACGGACGCGTCATGCGCACGGTGCTGCGGTGGCATGAGCGTGGCCTGGGTTGGGCGCTGAGCCGCCCGTTCATGTTATTGGGCGTGTGCGCAGTTCTTGCGATCGGCAGTTTAGTTTGCTATCGCGGGCTCGGGTCCGATCTTCTGCCCGAAATGGATGAAGGCGGATTCATTCTCGACTACATCATGCCCGCGGGCAGCTCATTGTCGGAAACCAATCGAGTGCTTGAGCACGTCAATCGAATTCTTCGCAGCATGCCGGAGGTTGAAAGCACTTCGCGGCGCACCGGCCTGCAGATGGGGTTCGCCGCCGTCACCGAGGCCAACACCGGCGACGTTACGGTGAAGTTGAAGAGCAAGCGCGACCGCGGCATCGACGAGGTCATCGCGGACGTACGCGCCGAGATCAAGAAGACCGAACCGGAGCTTGACGTGGAGTTCACGCAGGTTCTGCAGGACATGATCGGAGATTTATCGAACGCGCCGGAGCCCATTCAGATTAAGGTGTTCGCGAGTGATCCGGCGCTGCTAGCGGACGTGGGCCCGCGGATTGGCGATGCTCTCGGCAAAATCGACGGCGTGGTGGATATCCAGAACGGAATCGAGAATACGATCAGCGGCCCCGCGACAAACTTTCAGATCAATCCCATCGTTGCCGGGCGCATGGGCTTCACGCCGGTGGAAATTGCCGAGGATGCGACTTCGATCCTGGACGGAGTGACGACGACCGATCCGCTGATTGCGAATGGGCGGCCTTACACCGTGCGCGTCCGCCTGGGAGATGAGACGCGCCAATCGCTGGATACGATCCAGAACACGGTCTTCAACAGTTTGACCGGCAAGCTGGCAACGCTGGGCGCGCTGGCCCAGATGACGCAGTTGCCTCCGCAAAACGAAATCAAACGCGAGAACCTGCAACAGCTCATCATCGTGACGGCCAGGCTGGAAGGTTCCGATCTTGGAACCGCGATCGCGAAGGTAAAACGCACCATCAACGCGATGCACCTGCCGCCCACGGTGAGAATCGAGTACGGCGGAACTTATCAGGAACAACAGCAGTCCTTTCGGGAACTGTTGCGAGTACTAGTTCTGTCTCTGGCGCTGGTGTTCGGAGTGCTGATGGTTGAGTTCCGCAACTTTTCTGCGCCGAGCGCGATCCTCGCGTCGTCCGTGCTTTCCATCGCAGGTGTGGTCTTCGCATTGCTCGTCACGGGCACGACCTTCAACGTCGCATCTTTTATGGGACTGATCATGGTGATCGGCATCGTGGCGAAGAACGGCATCCTGCTGTTGGATGCAGATGAGCGCTACCGCCGTGAAGGCGTGTCCGCGCGCGAAGCCATGATTCATGCCGCGCAACGCCGTCTACGCCCTATTCTCATGACGGCGTCGGCGGCGATCTGTGGAATGCTGCCGCTCGCGTTCGCGCTAGGCTCCGGATCGCAGATGCTGCAACCGCTGGCCATCGCCGTGATCGGCGGCCTGGTGATTTCGATGGTGTTGAGCCTGATTGTCACGCCGGTGGTTTACTACTTGCTGACTCGAGGCGAACCTCAGACGGCATAAGCCAACCAGCAATCGGGATAGGAGGACGTCCTCCCCCACACCACCGTACGTGCGGGTCCGCATACGGCGGTTCGGCGGATTGAGCTAGGTGTGAATAGCCAGGCGTTCTGCATGGTGCGTCGCCAGGAGACGATTCGGTCGCTTCCAACACGCCCCTCGGGGCTTCACCCCTACTTGCCTCCGGAGGGCCAAACCATATTGGTTTTCTGCCGCGTGTCGTCCCTGAGATCGCACGGCTTACTTGCCCTTCCCTTTATTCCCCTTGCGGGGTACCGTTTCGGGCCTTCGCTCCTTGTTTCCGGCGTGGCCTATCGGTTTCTCCGCCTTCGGCCTTTGGAGTGTCTCAATATCCTCGCCGACTGCATGACCTACTGCGCTCTTTGCTGACTTCTATGGCACGGTCAGGGTGAATCGCTTCCTCCTCAGTCACGTGGTGTGACGCGCCGCAGCTCTCCCGAGGTAGGTTCGACCGCCTTCGACGCGCAACCGCCGGATTTACCACCCGTGGACTTGATGGATATCGGCTTCGCAGTCATGGGCCCGCTCGCCCGCCACCGTAGGCCTCCTATCCGGTTCTTGTTCATCGGCTCGCGCTTTTGCTCCACGCTTCTTTCGGGTCCCGCCTCGCGCGAGTGTTATTTCCCCCTTGCGCTTCGCTATGACAATCACCTCCATCAGGTTTGAAAGGGACTTTCCCCCTCAAGCTGTCGCACATGCTCGGCACACCAAGAAAAGGCCTGCGCTTGCAAGGCGCAGGCCTGGTTAATTCATGGCGTCGAAGGATCTCCCCTTCACTACGGCTGAACAACAATGATCTCGAAGCTGTCTGGCACCACGGACCGGCGGGGATGTGGCATGGCTTCGGTTGGCGCCGGCGGTGGCCCCAACTGCGCCGTTACCAGATAGACGCGGCCGGTGGAGGCATCGAAGGCCATCGTACGCGCACCTTTTGCTGTCTTCACATTCTGGAGCGCGGGAAAACCCGGCTTCCCGGAATCCACCACGGTGAGAGTGCCATCGCCCCCATTGGAGGAGAATGCCAATCCATGCTTGGGATCAAAACCAGCGGCATCGGGTCCGTCGCCAATCGCAGCCAGACCCAGAACCTTGCCAGAGTCATAATCGACAACCACCATCTTTCCCCCGTCGCAGACCGAGAAGAGACGATGCTTCTCGCGGTCAATGGACATCCCGGAAGGTGATTCGCAGCCCGGCAGCGGCCATGTGGCAATGAGTTTTCGATTGGCTGCATCGAGCTTCACGATTTCATTCTTATCCTCGATGTTCGCAAACACCGATCCCTGCCCATCGGCTTGCGGAAACTCCGGCTTGCCGGGCAGCGGTACCGTAGCGACGACCGTGTTGGTAGCGGAGTCCAGCACCGAGATATTGCTGCTGCGCCCGTTGAAAGCCCACACAGTTTTCGTCACCGGCTCAAATGCGATGCCGTCGGGATTCGTGCCAGCCGGCACGGTTGCCAGGACGGAGAAATCGGCGCGATTGAACACGACGATGGCGTTTCCCGCCCCGTCGCTGATGTAGCCGGTCTTTCCATCGGGGTTCAGCGCGACGCCGTGCGTGCTCTTCAAACCGGTGATCGCGCCAACCGGCTTGCCGGTGGTGCTATCCACAACTTCGACTCGCGAGTTGTGCGTGATGTAAAGACGATGTGCGGCATCGTCGCTCAGCAGATAGTCCCAGCCTCCCTGCCCGCCAACCTTCCAGTGTTCGGTAACGTGATAATTCTGCGCGGCGCACAGCGTAGCCAGGGAAACGATGGCCGCCGCGACTACTCCTCGACAAAGGCGCATGGTGAACTCCTAGTGGAGAGGACTCGGCATTGCTGCCGGCCTTCCCAGTATCGCTACTCCGCCTTAAGCGAAGCTGAAAGTGTGGAAGATGCCACGACCTTCGCCGGGAGCGCCACGGTAACCACAGCGCCACCCAAAGCGTCGTTCGCGATTTCGATCGACCCTCCGGCACGCTCACAGATCGCTTTGCAGATCGAAAGTCCAAGGCCGGTGCCCCCGCTCTTTCGGCTGCGCGACGGGTCACCCCGATAGAAGGGCTCGAAGACATGATCGCGATCTTCGTCGGAGATACCTTCTCCCTGGTCACGAACAGTCAGCCGGGCTGTGTCATCGTTGGCGGTCACTGCCATGCGCACGGTGGCGCCGTCGGGGCTATGCTGCAGGGCGTTCAATAGAATGTTCGAGCACAATAAAAGCGCGTCGCGGCTATCGATCGGCAGCCTGACATCAGTATTAGCATTGATTTCGACCGCAACTTCGATGGATTTCAACTGAGCGAAAGGCTTGCTCTGGTGCACAGCGTCCGCGATCACATCGCGAAGAGAACTGGTCTGAGACGCCGCTGATGAATTGCAGCTCTCGGCTGGCTGTTCGAGTCGCGCCAGGGTGAGCATCTTCTCCACGGTGGACTCGAGTCGGGTAATGTCTTCCAGACTCAGCTCCAACCCCTGGCCGTACTCGTCGAGAGTGCGCTTCCGCATGGAAAGCAGTTGCAGCGACGACTTCACGATGGCCACATCGGTCTTGAGTTCGTGCGCGGCATCGCTGGTGAATCGCTTCTGCTGCTCGAACGAACGCTGCAGACGCGCGAGCGCAGCTTCGAGAGCTGCGGCCAGAGGCCGCAACTCTGAAGTCTTTTTCGCGCTTTCAGGCGCGTGGAATTGCCAGTCGTCCGGCCCGATGCGCTCCGCTTCATAAGCGAGTTCATGAACCGGTGACAGTCCCTTCCGCACCAGCCACGCCATAAGGGCTGCGGTAATGCCCAGAAGGAAAGCGGTAGCAATGGCAAAGAAGCGAACCGCCTCCCGGACCTCATGCCAGACATGGCGTAAGGGGGTTCCATAAATGATGGCGATGCTGTGGCGAACTCCGCCGTTCGCTTTACCTGGATCAACGATCCGAGTGCCATTCAGAACGATGAAGCGGTAATCGCGGCCACTAACGCGTATATTGCGAAAGAACGGCGCGCCGGATGCGCTTGCCTCCAGATGTGGCGGCTCGCCGGTGGAACCGAGTACTTTACCGCCCTCGTCCTCAACGCGAAAGACTGCATCTTTGGCAAGCCGCACTCCGCGCATGTCGAGCATGACGTTGTCGCCTTCGTCCTCTGTGTCCTGAACAGCGCCCATCAACGACTCGGCAGTCGCAACCAGAGAGGTATCGAAAATTTCGAGCTGCACGCTCCACTCGTGAACTGTGATGGCGGCAATCAGGGTGGCTGCGGACAGGAGTTCAAGAATTAGGACGGTGACCACGAGGCGTCGCGTGATGGAGACGGAGGCGGAGCTTTTCATTGCGAGCCGGCCTCCTTGCGGAGACGGTATCCACGATGCCGCAAAGTTTCGATCAACGGTTCCGTGCCCGCGAGGTTCAGTTTTCGTCGGAGATTCGAGATGTGAGCTTCGATCACGTTGGAATGATGTTCCCAATCGAAATCGTACATGTGCTCCAGCAATTCCCGCTGTGAAACTACGGCGCGGGGTCGATGAATAAGGTATTCAAGAATTCGGTATTCTGTCGGCGAGAGGTCGACAACTTGACCTCGCCGGCGGACGGTTTGCTGCACGGTATTCAATTCCAGATCCGAAATCGCCAGCACTGGCGTAGAGACGCCCTTAGCGCGGCGGATGAGAGCTTTGATTCGGGCGAGAAGTTCGCCCAGGTCAAAGGGTTTGCTGAGATAGTCGTCGGCCCCAGCATTCAGCAGATTGACGATCGATTCTTTGCTTTCCTGTGCCGTGAGAATGAGGACCGGGGTGTGAAGTTTCCTTCGTCGCAGGTCCTGCAGCACACGCTGACCGCTCTTGCCGGGAAGCATCAGGTCGAGGACGATAGCATCGTAGACGCCCTGTTCGGCGAGGAGCGAACCGGCTTCTCCGTCGGCGGCATGATCCACTGCCAGCCCGGTCTCGCGCAAGGCAGCAACAATATTCTCGGCAAGCCGCTGCTCGTCTTCGACCAGGAGTACGCGCATGACATGACAACCTGAGATTATTGTCTCAAAGCTTGCTTAAGCGTGGCTGAACTCAGAAAGGTGGTGACGAACGGTATCGGGAAGATGTGTGTTTTTATGCTTCGATCACGGCAAATCCATGGGGATACTGTGTCGGAATAGGGTGTCAGTGGATCTGCAGAGCGAAAAGCATTTTCGTACAATAAACGTACAATGGATCGGGCATTGGTGACATGAGAGAAACCATGCGCGACGCTCCGGGCATTGGGCTAGCCGCACCTCAAATCGGCCTTTCTTTGCAGCTTGCGTGATTGAGGATCGCGAAGAATCGTTGAAGGATTTGCCGCCTCAGGAACTTGGTGACAAACATCGCCGACCCTTACCCTTCCACGTGATCATTAATCCTCAGATCACTTTAACGGGAAACGACGAAGTGCCTTTCTACGAAGGCTGTCTCAGCCTCAACGGATTTTCTGCGGTCGTTCCACGGGCCCGCACCGTACGCGTGGATTACTTGGACGAGCAAGGAGAGCCTCGCGCAGCGGAAGCATAGGGATGGTATGCCCGGATTTTGCAACATGAGATCGATCATCTGCACGGGACTCTTTACTTTGATGCAGACTCGCGCCTTCACTTCAATCGACAACAGGAATCGTTTCTGGAAGGGCAAGCCGATCGGCGAACCATCACCGGCGTAGTTAGAATCACCAGGAACATCGATAGTGTTTGGAGGCGCGGGGCGGAATCGAACCGCCGATGAGGGTTTTGCAGACCCCTGCCTTGCCACTTGGCCACCGCGCCTTTTGTTATTCAGTCTTGGCCGACGCCCTGCCTAACATCAGCGCTCAGAGTGATCGCTTGAGCAACGCCTTTCCTCGGTCGCCTTTTCTGCTGGCTCTGGCGTTGCAAGATCAAGAAGGCTTCGTGCTCGCTGAGTCCCAGTTCCCGTTGCCGAATACCCTTGCTGCGTGCGACGAGCTTTCGTGCTTCCAATTCCATCAGCGGGTCAGAATTCCGGCGCCGTCAGCCGGACGCCCCCAACCGCCTTCGAAAACGAAGTTGGTCAGCGGCTTTCGTTTTCGCGGGCTCGCTTCTCTCTCGCGTAATTTCTCGGGAAGATCTGCCGAGTTGCCAGGGTATCCAACGGCTGCGGCGGCGACGGGCTCGTAATCTTGAGGAATTGAAAACTCGCGGCGAGCTTTTTCAACATCGAATCCGGCCATCTGATGAACCACCAATCCCGACACCGTTGCCTGAAACGTGAGATTGGCCATCGCCTGACCAACGTCGTGGAATGCGTGCCGGTTGAGTTGCCCCGTCGATTCAAACGTCAACCTCGCAACGGACAACAGAAGCACCGGGGCGTGCTGCGCCCATTGCACATTGAATTCAACCAGACAACCCAGTAGGCGGTCGAAATCGGATTTGTCCGCCTTCGCAGCCACCATGAAACTCCACGGCTGCTCGTTCCTGCAGGACGGCGCCCATCGCGCCGCTTCCATCAAGGTGGCCAAGGTCTCAGGCTCGACGGATTTTGAGGCGAACGCCACGCTGCTTCGCCGACCGGCAAGCAAGGGATGAATGGAAAATTCGCCAATCTTCTGTTCGTCGTCTGGAATCGTTGGTGCTGCGGTATCCTTCGCCATCAGTTTTCCTCTCGGCTAAACGGCGGCATCTTGACCGGATCGCGGCCACACGAATGCCGTCCCTCAGGACTAAAGCACAATTACATAGCAGTCTTCAACGGCACGACTAAAGGCGTGCCCTTCCCGGCCATTTCATGAGACGTTTCCCGCGCTGTCTCCACCGTTACTACTCCTCGACCATCGGCCGGCGTTGCAGCACGCGGCCAAGTATGCGTTCTTCCAGGGCGGCGAAGCGAGCGCTGCCGCGGGTGCGTGGTCGAGGTATGTTTACGACCTCGTCCAGTGCGACGCACCCACCCTCAATCAAGGTGACACGGTCCGCAAGGGCTATCGCCTCCGCCACGTCATGGGTCACCAGCATGGCGGTAAAGCCGCGGCTTCGCCAAATGTCCTCGATGAGTTGCTGCATTTCGATGCGCGTGAGCGCGTCCAACGACCCCAGCGGTTCGTCCAGAAGCAACAAATTCGGGTCATGGACAAGAGCACGCGCCAGCGCTACTCTCTGTCGCTGCCCCCCGGACAAGGTAGCGGGCCAGTCGCTCGCTCTCTCTGCCAGACCAACTTGCGCCAGGACTTTTTGCGCCTGCGGGATAAGCGCAGGCCCCAGGCCGAGCATGACGTTGGGAAGAATTCGTCTCCACGGCAACAGGCGAGAGTCCTGGAACATGACCCGAACGTCCGGCTTGCCGTTGTTCTTTGCAATGCCATCCCCAACGTTGCCCACAATGATGGTTCCGGATTGCGGTGTTTCCAAACCCACGACTGACCGCAGGAGAGTACTCTTGCCACATCCGCTGCGGCCCACAATGGCAACAAACTCACCGGCGGAGATTTCAATGTCGAAGTTTTCGAGTACCGTGCGTCCACCGAAGGCAATGCTCACGCTCTTGATCGCGACCGACACACCGCGTGAGCAGCGGTGTTCCGCGGTCGCGTTCTCTCTCGAACTGTAGGCAGTCGGCATGCGTGTTCCTAGCGCGCGATCCGATACGCCGGATTCCAGCGCAGCCAGTAGCGTTCCAATCCCTTCGCCAGAAGATCGGCGAGTTTTCCCAAAATCGCATAGAGCAGAATGCCAACTACCATGACATCCGTCTGCATGAATTCACGTGCGTTCATCGTCATGTAGCCGATGCCCGAGCGCGCTGACATGGTTTCGGCGACGATCAAGATCACCCACATCAGCCCGAGCGAGAAGCGCACGCCCACCAGAATGGAGGGCAAAGCTCCGGGCAGAATGATCTCGCGGTATAGCGGCCAGCCAGACAGGCCATAGGTTCGCCCCATCTCGAGAAGCCCACGATCGACCGAACGAATCCCGTGAAAGGTGTTGATGTAGACGGGGAAAAAAACACCCAGAGAAACCAGAAAAAGCTTGGCCGATTCGTCGATGCCGAACCACAAAATGACCAGCGGGATGAGAGCGAGCGGAGGAATGTTGCGGACCATTTGAATCGTCGTATCGAGCAGAATTTCAGCCCAGTGCATCGAGGCGGTGAGCAGCCCGAGCAGGAGCCCCATCCCGCCACCGACCACGAAGCCCGACAAGGCGCGCAGAGTGCTGACCCGGACATGCATCCACAATTCGCCGGAGGCGCTGAGTTCGACGAACGACCTCATCACCGCGCTTGGCGAGGGCAGAAAGCGACTAGGCAGAATCCCCGCGGACGATGCCCACTGCCAAACAATCAACAGCAAACTCGGCACGGCCCAAGGCAACGCTTGCTTCGCCAGAACGCTCAGTCGAAGCTGCGTCTTCGCGGCAGGATTTTGCTGAGGCTGAATCATGGTTCTTGTTTCATCGTTGAGGCTCAGCGTTTGGCCTGAGTTCCCGTCAACGTTCCCCGCAACGTTGCATCGCGGATATTAATATGCTTGGGAATCAACTTGAGGTTGTAGAACGCGTCAGCGATTCTTTGTTGTTCCGCCAACACGGCATCGCTGACTGGCGTCACCCCGTAGCCGCCCCGCGACAGTGCCAGCTCAAGCGTCGCTTGATCCAAACCGATCTGCGGTTGCAGGGCCGCGGCTGCCTGCTTGTGATTCGTTTTCGCCCACTGATCCACCGCGGCCACTTCCTCCAGGACGATCGCAACCACGTCGGCCCGCTTCAAGGCAAAAGGTCTGGCGGCAAGAAAAAACTGGTGATTGCTGACTACACCGTTGCCATCGGCCAGAACGCGGGCGCCGGTTTGTCTTTGAGCCGCGGCCAGAAACGGCTCCCAGATCGCCCACGCATCGACGCTCCCGCGCTCGAACGCCGCTCGCGCATCCGCGGGCGTCAGGAAAACGGTATCGATGTCGTTGTATTGCACGCCTGCTTTTTCCAGGAGCTTTACCAGCAGATAGTGAACATTCGAGCCTTTGTTGAGCACAACTTTCTTGCCCTTGAGTTCGGCCACTGTTTTGATTGGCGAATCCTTGGGGACCAGAATGGCCTCAGCCGCTGAAGCGGCCGGTTCATTTCCAACGTAGACCAGATCCGCTCCAGCGGCCTGAGCGAAAATGGGCGGAGCTTCGCCCACCGTACCAAAGTCGATGCTGCCGACGTTCAAACCTTCCAGCAACTGCGGGCCAGCCGGAAATTCGGTCCACGTCACTTCAACCTGGAGCGGCGCCAGCCGTTTCTCCAAACTCCCGCGTGCTTTCAGCAGCACCAACGTGCCGTATTTCTGATAGCCGATGCGCAAGACGTTATCGGTGTTCTGGGACGATGCGAATGGCGCCACGGCCATCAGGAACAAGATCGCTGCCAGGATCGCGCCGTGAAACTTTGCAGGTAGAGAATTGCTCATAGGTTTACTCAATCGATGGTTACGAATAAAACGAAGGCTTCGGAAGCCGGCGATTCAACGTCCAGTCTCCCAACTCCCGAATCTTGTAGTCGACCGGATCATGCAAAGTGTGCGTGCGCAGATTGCGCCAGAAGCGGTCGATTCTCGCGGGACCGGCGGCCGCGCGCGCTCCCATGACTTCGAACATACGGCTGGTGATCTCCAGGCCGGCGTTGTTGGTGATCACCTTCGAGGTGGCAACATCCAGCGCGCACTTTCCACGTTGATTTTCAGTGATTGCGTCTCCGCTCTCCCAGGCTCGCTGCAGGGACTCTCCTGCGATGTCGGTGAGGGCCTGCGCTGCCTGAAGGTTCACAACGAAGCTGCCGTAATTCGCCAGAATGTAAGGGTCTTCCCTGGCACTCTTTGCGATCGAAGCAATCCACGGCCGAGTTTGTGCCAACGTGTAGTTGCGCGATTCCTCCAGCGCGCCTTCGGCGATTCCCAGAAAAATATTGCTGAGAATCAGCTGCGCAATACACGAACGCAAGGACGCCCTGATGCTCCCCAGCGGCCCGGGTGTCTTCAACAACTCTTCCTGGTCGACGGCCACATCGCAGAATTCAACGGTTCCGCTGTCAGTTTGCCGTTGTCCCATGGCATCCCAGTCATCGAGAATGCGAATTCCTGGCCGGCTGGAAGGTATAGCGGCGACCATGAACTTTTCGTCCACGGAGCGAAGCGCGGAAACGATCAGCATGTCGGAGTCGAGTGCTCCGGAACAAAAACTCTTGCGACCATGGATGACGTATCCCGCACCATGCTTGGCCGTCAGGCTCGTGCGCTTGTCGAGCGGATTCAGCGCATTTCCCCAGAACCACTTGTTGCGGATGGTTTCAGAAAAAAGCTCTTCGGTTTGTGCCTGCGATCCATAGAGCGACACGGAAGCCAGCATCAGGTGTTGAAAGCCAAACAGATGGGCGATCGAACTATCGACGCGGGCGAAGACTCGAATGAGTTTCATCGTGTCCCCCCATTCCATTTCCCAACCGCCCAGCTCCGCCGGAATCGTCACGTTGAGTAGTCCGCTCGCGCGCAGCACGTCCCGCTCAGTCTTTGCCGTGCCGCCCCGCTTATCGCGTTCAACCGCGGTTTGAGCAAATGCCGCGGCCAATTGGTCGGCAAGTTCGAAAGCATGTTGCCGGGGCGGAACGTTCACTGCGATGTGATTCACCGTAGAAAGCACTGCTGTCCTCCCGTGTCGTTAGGCATGCGGCCCGTTAAACCGCGCGATTGCGAACTGCTTCTCGAGCAGCACCTCTGCTGCATTGGTGTTGCTATAGCAGCACCCCGAGATCTGCTGAACCGCCTGACCGTCGTTGTAACTGCGTGAAAACTTGAAATTCAGGGACCTAGCCGCACCCCCCTATTGGCACGACAATTGCCAAAGCTCACATGGAACTCAGTCCTGCTCGGAAAGGGACCGAAATCATGGAAGTCTTCTGGTTCTTACCAACTCACGGAGATGGACGCTACCTTGGCACGGCCGAACAGGCACGAACCATCAACTACGGTTATTTGAAGCAGGTGGCTCAAGCCGCCGACCAGCTTGGGTTTGTGGGCGTCTTGTTACCGACTGGCAGGTCATGTGAAGACGCGTGGGTCGTGGCGTCAACTCTGGTCCCGGTGACGACCAAACTGAAGTTTCTGGTGGCGGTCCGTCCCGGCATAACTTCCCCCACGGCTGCCGCTCGAATGGCAGCGACGTTCGACCGTCTTTCCGAGGGACGATTGCTGATCAACGTAGTGACCGGCGGCGATCCCGACGAGGCGCTCGGGGACGGCGTCTTTCTTTCTCACGATGAGCGTTATGAAGTCACAGAGGAATTTCTTCAGATCTGGCGCGATGCGGTGGCTGGCAAAGCAGTCTCGTTGATTGGAAAACATCTTCACGTAGAGAATGCAAAGGTTTTATATCCCGCCGTGCAAAAGCCGCATCCCCCGCTGTATTTCGGGGGATCTTCCAAGGTTGCTTACGGGCTGGCGGCCAGACAGGTTGACGTTTACCTCACTTGGGGTGAACCGCCGCAAGCGGTTGAGGAGAAGGTTGCGACCCTACGTCGTCTGGCAGAGGAACAGGGCCGCTCCGTTCGCTTCGGCATTCGCCTGCACGTCATCGTCCGCGAAACGGAGCAGGAAGCGTGGGCCGCAGCGAACGACTTGATTCGCTATGTCGACGACGACACCATCGCCAGGGCGCAAAACACATTCGCGCGGTTCGACTCCGAAGGACAGCGCCGCATGGCGGAGTTGCATCGCGGCGGCCGCGAAAAACTGGAAGTAAGTCCCAATCTCTGGGCAGGCGTAGGCCTGGTGCGCGGTGGTGCTGGCACTGCACTGGTTGGCGATCCAGCGACTGTAGCGAAAAGAATGAGGGAGTACGCGGACCTGGGAATCGAAACCTTCATTCTGTCCGGTTATCCGCATCTGGAAGAGGCGTATCGCGTGGCCGATTTGTTGTTTCCACATCTGCCGCTTTCATCGAAATCGGAAAAATCGGCTGGAAATATCACTGGCCCGTTCGGAGAACTCGTCGCGAATGAATACCAACCGCGAACAACCGCGGCACCGGTACCGGTGCAACAAAGTTAGCCACGAAGCGCCAATCGGATTCGTCTGGTGCACGGTCCGCAAAGTCCGCAAAGGGGGAACGTTGAACATCCTTAAGCCGTCTCAGAAAATGGCAAAGCTCGCGCCTATGATCGCCGTTTTGATCGTGGCGGCGATGCCGCTGAGCTGTAGTCGCAAGGCTTCATCGAAGCCCACGACCATCAGGCGATTAGGAAAATATTGCTAGTTCCTTTGCCCCGGCCACGCGATCCTGCGGATCGAGAACTTGTCCGGGTGCGCAAATCGGTCCACGATGAATTGTTCGCGCCTGTCGGGACAACACAACTTGCGCCGGAGGCTCACTAGCTGGCGAACGTATCAGGAAGGGAATGATGACCGGGCGCCCTCGGTTTTCGAGCGTTGGGCAGCTCGCCGCACTGCATCAGCTTGGCGCGAACGATGTTCCGGCTGATGCCTAGCAGACGGGCCGTCTGAACTTGATTGCGATGACAGAATTCGTAGGCTGTTCTGGTAATCGCGGTCTCGATTTCCGCATAAAGGTTGGGACGGCCATCCTCAAAAACTGCCAGCAGCGATTCACGCAGCCCTTGGAAGGGCCGGGCTGGACCGCTAGTCGTGGTTCGGAGCCCGAGTGGAGAAAGTCTCAAGTCTTCCGGTCGAACTACATTTCCCCGGCAAACCAACAGCGCGTGATGGATGACGTTTTCCAGTTCTCGCGTATTACCTGGCCAGGAGTGTCCGCTAACCAGCACATCGATCGCCTCCGTGCTCAATGCGGGATACGTCAGCCCGAGACGTTCTCCATAAACTCCGAGAAAGTATTGCGCTAAGGGCAGAATGTCACCCGGCCGTTCGCGCAACGGAGGAATATGCAGCGTGGCAACCTGGAGCCGATAATAAAGATCTTCGCGGAAACGTCCCGCGGCGACCGCATCCTCGAGATTCACGTTGGTTGCAGCTACCACGCGAACGTCAATCGCAACCGGGCTGCGCGAACCCAGCCGAACGACTTGGCGCTCTTGCAGGACTCGGAGCAACTTCACTTGCATGGCGAATGGCAAGTCTCCGATTTCATCCAGAAATAACGTTCCACCCCGGGCCGCTTCAAACCATCCCGCCCGGGCTACCGTTGCTCCGGTGAATGACCCGCGCTCATGACCAAACAATTCGCTCTCTACCAAGCTCTCAGAAAAAGCTCCGCAATTCACCGCCACAAAAGGACCGTCAGCCCGTGGGCTCAGCTTATGTACGTGTCTGGCAATGAGTTCCTTGCCCGTACCTGTTTCCCCAGTGATCAGCACGTTTGCAGTGCTGGGTCCGATCAAGTGAATTCTCTCAAGTAGCGTCTTGGACTTAACGTCTTCAAACACCAAAGCGGACGCCCTTGGACCAAAAGGCGCGACATGTGGGCCGGGAAAACTTAGAAGTGGCTTGGGAACTGGGGACAGTGACATTTTAAATCCTACTATATGAATCGACATAGTAGGATACTCCGGGCGGTTATGTCAAGGCAGCGACATCCTCTAACACGTCGACATGTGATCACCTCGAAGCATCCAGGCCGGTTCATCGCTTCCGAAAAGGCCGGTTGTCGAGTTTTCCTCGTTCCGTAACGGCAAGTCTGTGCGGTGCTCGGGCCGCTACGCGGTTTCATCCGAGCTCAGCGCGCAGCCGGCAACCTCAGTAGCGAGCCATCCGGACAGCGTGGGAGCAAAAAGTACGTTGGCGTATTCGCTGGAATTAGCGGCTTTGCCGCAGATCCTGCGCCTTGTCACCCGGTAGAGCCCAGCTTTCCCGTGTCGGCCAGATCATTGTCCTCGGCGCTCGCCACTCTCACGATCAAACCGTGTTCACAACACTTTGCACGCTCACTGGCAAGGGCTCCGGGTTGCTCTGGTCCTCTGGCGATGCACCTTTGGGGAGTGGGATGGTCGCGAATATGCGAGTCCCGGAGCTATCCGACTCGATGTTCATCGTCCCCTCGAATTGACGCAGGCGTTCCCGCATACCTCCGATTCCAACACCCGAGCGTCCCGATTGAATCTCAGCCATTCGTTCGGACGACATGCCCTTTCCCTGGTCCCGGACATCCAAAGTGATCTGATTCGATTCTCGATCTATTCGGATCGAAGCGGTCTTGCTTTCTGAATGTCGATGAATATTTGTCAAAGATTCCTGGACCAGGCGGAAGATCACAATTTCCAAGTCGCTAGGTAGCCTTCCAAACTGCTCCGAAATCTCAAAGCGGACCTCTAGTGCGCTGCGTTCCCGAAGCCCTTGTAGATACAAACTGATCGCGGAATACAATCCGCTCTCATCCAACAGCGGCGGATGTAATAGATAAGAGGTCGTGCGTATTTCGCGATGCAACTGTTGAACGGTTATTTGGATTTCCTCAATCTTCGAGGCAACCTTGGATGATTTGTACCCTGCCTCTTGCATGAATAGTTCAAGGTTTATATCAAGTACAGTCAATGTCTGACCAACGCTGTCGTGCAATTCGCGCGCGATATGCCGGCGCTCTTCATTCTGGCTTCGCAGCAATCGCCAGGAAAGCTCGCGCACACGATTGGACTGCTCCTCCAGTTCTCGCGTGCGGGCCCGCACTTCTGCATCGAGTGTTTGGGCGAGATTGCGGAAATTGTCTTCCGCCTCTTTGCGAGCAGTTACGTCGCTGGCTGCACCGAACCACTCCAGGATCTCGCCGTTTATATTGAGTAGGGGAACCGCCCGTGAGTACGTCCAGCCCAGCGTGCCGTCCATGCGTCGGACACGATGTTCATGCTCGAACGTGCTTTTTGTCCGCACAGCCTCGCGGATTGTTCGCAATATGAGCGGTTGGTCGTCAGGATGAATATATTGCTTGAGCCAATCTTTCGTTGGTTTCCCCGTATCCGCGAGGAACCCCCGGCCGTCGAGCTCGCGCATCTCGCTCCAGTCGGGGCTCATGCGATAAACCACGTCGGAACTGGCGTTCACGAGCGCGCGGAACCGCTCTTCGCTCCGACGCAGCAACTCCTCTGCCTGTTTGCGTTCGGAAATGTCGGCGGTAACAGCGAGATGCACTACGGTTTCATCCGGATTTCGCAAGGGTGCGGCGTGGGTTTCCACGTGCCGCCGTTTACCATCGAGCCCAACGATGTCGAACTGTAGTGAACCTTGCCCGCCCCGGCAGATGCTCTCGTTGAAAGCTTTGAACCGCTCCCGATCCTCCGGCGCAATCAGGTCGTAAACACTCTTACCAAGCACTTCCTCCGCGCAACGAGCGCCCACCATCATCAAGCCGGGCGAATTCATGTGCAACAAAGTGCCAGTTGCCGAGACCAGTTTGACGCACTCCGGCGTGGTTTCGACAATGGCGCGAAAGCGCTCCTCGCTCTCGCGCAATGCCTTCTCGGTTCGTTTTTGGTGCGTGATGTCACTGTTGGTTTCGAGAATGCGCAGCGCGTTTCCATCGGCTTTCCGATCGAGCACCCACCGGCTAATGACTATGACCTTCGTGCCATCCTTCCTTGTGTGAACTAATTCGCCGCTCCATCGCTCATCCCGGCGCAGTTGTTCGTTGATCATACCCAGCTGTGCGGGAAATTCGGTCTGCAAGAGTTCGTGGGTTACTCGGCCCATCGCTTCCTCACGAGTAAAGCCATAGAGCTCCGTCGCAGCCTTGTTCCAATAGGTAACGTGGTCGCCGCCATCGCGAACGAAGATTGCATCATTGCTGAGGTCCAGCAGACGAGCCTGTTCCGACAGTGCTCGCTCCGCCTGCCTGCGTTCAGTAATATCGCGGGCTACCTTCGATGCCCCGATGACCCTGCCT
>Ga0209006_10000440_pt1 | contig 40378 bp, 40 predicted proteins | sample JacPin_JW_Ref_O2_FD_188567 | JGI IMG/M metagenome (GOLD analysis project Ga0209006, IMG submission 188567) | Forest soil microbial communities from Algoma, Ontario, Canada - Jack Pine, Ontario site 1_JW_Ref_O2 (SPAdes) (version 2) | ecosystem: Environmental > Terrestrial > Soil > Boreal... | reverse complement strand
CGGTTTCGCCCTGAATCAGAACGGTCGAGGCGGTGGGCGCAACCGTGCGAACCAGGTCCAGTGTTTTCTTCAGAGCCGTGCTGCACCCGACGATTCCTTTAAATTCCTTCTGCTTCGAGAGGTTTTCGTTGGCAAAGCTCATGCTTGTGAAGCTTTGCGCGTCCGAAAAAGCAATATTTGGGCTTCCCATACCTCATCCCCCTAAGCCTTCTCTGCACTCTGCCGTCGCGACGTCCCCACGATAGTGAAGTCTGCTAGCTCTTGAGTTGAGTGTGGAACAAACTCCGCCGGCGGACAACCCCAAATGGTTGGGGTTTTGGCTCACTGGATAGTTTAGCGATGTACTACCACTTTTGCGGGATGGACGACACGTTTGTTGTTCCTATGGTTCGATGTGCTTCCTCCCGAATAGCCGCGCATCGATAGACCAGGCGCCAGGCCCGATCAGTGCCAAAGTGGCACCGAGGATAGCTAGCATCAGGGGAACCAATCCTCGTAGAAACTATTGACCGAGTTGCTGGACAGACCGTCCGCGCTGCGAAATCGATCTACACCTCCGTCGTAAACACGGTATATACCCTGGTCGGTTGTGCCGACCCAAAAGGCGTTCTCGCGGTCTAAACAACAACGCTGAAACTTGCAACGCGCTCCCATTTAGGTCAGAAGCGATGAACGGCTTCCAGGCGCCCTCCACGAATTGCTGCAGTCCGAGGCCCTGGCCGAGTCGATCCAACCCACAATGAGCCGCCGCTACCGGCATCCCCGAGAAATCAGTCAGTAGGCTGTGGGCCCCCCGACACATCGGTCGATGTCCCGACACCGACCCTGACACCGACAGTGCACGAACTCCAGGTTTGCGCACGACATTCTTAGGGAAGTCGCAACTTATCGCGTTCATGCACGCACTTGCGAGCGAGCACAAAAAACGCGTGCAGTTGGCAAATCAAATGCACTCGTATCCTCTGGAGGGGCAGCGAAATAGCACCTCCCAGAAAGAGAAGTGGGAAATTCAGTGCATCGAGGAAACGATTTGCAGAATAAGCGGGTGGTTGTCCTTGGTGGCTCGTTGGGAATTGCTTTAGCGGTCGCGGAAAAGCGGCATCGCAGGGAGCCAAGGTCGTTGTCGCCTCAAGCGACGCGGAACGACTTCAGAAAGCCACCGAGTCCATAGGTGGGGACGCACAGGGGCAGGCGGTTGACGTCTCGGACGAACGGGCTGTTCAGACCTTTTTTTACCAAACTTGACGCTTTCGATCACCTGGTATTCACCACTGGCGATAGCTTGCGAGTGCACGATCTTGCCACTCCTGATCTCAAGCACGCCAGGCATGCGTTTGAGTTGCGCTATTGGGCTGCGCTCGCCGCGGTTAAATACGGGCACCCGTAGATTAAGGGCGGGTCCAGTGTCCTCACAACCGGGGTTGCCGGACAGCGCTCGCAGAAGGGTGGGCAGTTGTAGCAAGCGTCTGCGGAACAATCGAAGCACTTACGCGCGCGCCCTGGCCATTGAGTTAGCTCCGATTCGTGTCAACGCGGTATCTCCTGGCGTGCTACGCACAAACCTCTGGCAAAACATGAATGCAGACAGCGGGAGCAGCTATACGAAAGCGTTGGGGAAAAGTCTGCCTGTAGGCCGAGTCGGAGAAGCTCATGACGTCGCGCAAGCCTGTCTGTTCTTGATGCAGGAAGGATTCAGCACCGGTCAGACGGTCGTGGTGGATGGCGGAACCGTTCTGGTCCAGGCCGGGTACTGCGTTGCTGTAATCGTGAGGCGTTCGGTTCACGGTAGCAGATCGTGAAGAGAAGAAGGAAATATGAACTTCATTCGAGAGAAATAAGGAGAAGGTTATGAAGAAGTCAGCCATTGTAACGGGAGCGTCCCGTGGTATCGGCAGAGCCGTCGCGAGGCGGCTGGCGAAAGATGGGTTCGCAGTCGTAGTCAACTATGTCAGCAACGCCGCGGAGGCAGACGAAGCGGTGGCAGAGATCAAGAAGAACGGGGGAGAGGCGGTCGCGATCAAGGCCGATGTCGGGAATCCGGCTGATGTGGAGCAACTCTTTGCCGAGACCCTTAAGGGGTTCGGTTCCGTGGACGTGGTTGTCAATAACTCGGGGATCATGGCTCTATCGCCGATCGGCAAAGGCGATGTCGAGGCGTTCGACAAAGTCATCGCAACGAATCTTCGCGGTACCTTCCTGGTGTTCACGCAGGCCGCCCGGCATATCTCGACTGGAGGCAGGATCATTGCTTTCTCCAGCAGTGTCCTGGCGAAATCCTTTCCGTCGTACGGACCATACATCGCGTCCAAAGCCGGTGTGGAGGGCCTGGTACACGTGCTCGCGAACGAATTGCGGGGCCGCAAGGTGAGCGTAAACGCGGTCGCACCTGGACCGATCGCAACCGAACTGTTCCTTAACGGTAAAACTGAAAATCAGATCGCTGAATTCACGAAAATGTCGCCACTGGAGAGGATGGGGCAGCCGGAGGACATTGCGAACGTAGTCTCGTTCCTCGCAGGGCCCGACGGCGGATGGATCAACTCCCAAGTGCTGCGCGCGAACGGCGGCTTTGCCTACTGAGGCCCGCAAAGTCCAATGACAACTGAAATTAGAGTCGGAGTAGGGATCACGATTGCTCCCTCCGAAGCGATTCGGACTTAACCCTTTACGAATTCTTTATGAACTATTGACGCCATTCTTACGCGCGCGATTGTCAAATTGGGGGTCAGGGCGGCTCAACAAGAAGTGTGCGGGTGACGCTATGAGAGTCGTAATGGCGGTGCTGGTATGGGCTCGGTAACGTTCCTTCTGTGCGTATTGGTAGCTCTCGTGGGGGAATGGGTACATTCGACGCACCGCTTTGAAAGGTTCCACAGGGCGAAGTTTCATTCCGCGGGAACGCGAGGAGAACTCGTCGTGATGGACCCCGAGAATAGAAACCGCAAACTACCGGCAGAAACTGACGAGCGAATGGCCATCTGACTCTGGGCAGGAGAACAGTAGTTGGGCCGAGGAGATATCTATGCAGGATGTTCTTTGGATCGCAGTCACCATCGCATTTTTCGCCGCTTCGATTGCTTACGTGCGGTTCTGCGATCGCATGAAGTAGGAGGATTTCGTGGATATACAGTCTCTCGTCTTGCTTCTCATCAGTGCGCTGGTTATGGTGTACCTGTTCTACGCGCTGTTGCGGCCGGAGAAATTTTGAAATGACCATCAATGGCTGGCTTCAGATATTCGTTTTTCTGGGACTGATTTTTGCGGTTACCAAACCACTGGGCGTCTTCATGACACGCGTGTTCGCCCGAGAGCACACGTTCCTTGACCCCGTGCTGCGGCCCATCGAGCGCATGCTCTATCGCGTAACAGGTGTCGACGAAACCCACGAAATGCGCTGGACCGAGTACGGTACCGCGATGCTGCTGTTCAGCGCGGTCTCGATGCTTGCTCTTTATCTGATCCAGCGGATCCAGGGCGTACTGCCTTTTAATCCGCAGCATCTCGGCGCCGTCGCGCCCGAGCATCTTGCCTTCAACACCGCCGCGTCGTTCACTACCAACACCAACTGGCAGGCATACGCGGGCGAGACAACCATGAGCTATTTCACGCAAATGGCTGGGCTCGCATTTCACAACTTCGCTTCAGCAGCGACGGGTATTGTGCTGGGAATCGCCTTCATCCGCGGTATTGCCCGCCGTCAGATGAATACCTTGGGAAACTTCTGGGTCGATTTTGTGCGCTGCTGCCTGTGGGTGCTGCTGCCATTTTGCATAGTGGGCGCGTTGATCCTGGTTTCGCAGGGAGTGGTGCAGAACCTGAAGCCGTACGACACGGTGAAGTTGGTCGAGCCGCAACAAGTGCAGCGAGTCGGAACCGACGGAAAACCGATCGTGGATGCGAGCGGCAAAGCGGTGATGGACACGGTCAGCACGCAGACCATCGCGCAGGGGCCGGTGGCTTCGCAGGAGATCATCAAGGAATGGGGCACGAATGGTGGTGGATTCTTTAACGCCAACAGCGCACATCCGTTTGAGAATCCCACGCCGCTGACGAATCTGATCGAAATGTTTGCCATCTTCGCCATCGGCGCCGGTCTCACCTACACACTCGGCCGCATGACGGGCTCCCCCGCTCACGGATGGGCGGTCTGGTCGGCGATGGCAATCCTCTTTCTCGCTGGCGTTACCGTTGCTTACTGGGCGGAGGCCCAGGGCAATCCGCTTTATCCCTCTACCATCGCGCAGCACTCTACCAACGCGCAGCCGGGCGGCAACATGGAGGGCAAGGAGGTTCGCTTCGGCATCGCCAACTCCGCGCTCTTTGCGACCGTAACAACCGACGCAAGTTGCGGCGCAATCAACGGCTGGCATGATTCCTTCACGCCACTGGGCGGCATGGTGCCCATGGTGAACATCATGTTGAGCGAGGTTATCTTTGGCGGCGTGGGTTCGGGAATGTACGGGATTCTGATCTATGTCGTCCTGGCGGTATTCATCGCCGGACTTATGGTCGGGCGTACGCCGGAATACTTGGGCAAAAAGATTGAAGCCTTCGACGTCAAAATGGCGATGCTGGTCTCGCTAGTGTTCCCGCTCATCATTCTTACGCTCACTGGAATCTCGGTAATTAAGGGTTTCGGGACGGCTGGTATTTCGAATCCGGGCCCGCACGGACTCAGCCAGATTCTCTACGCCTTCACCTCGTCGGCCGGAAACAACGGCTCCGCCTTCGGAGGACTCACGGTCAACACAATCTGGTACGACACGGCCACGGGAATCACCACGCTGGTGGGCCGCTTTTTCATGATCATTCCGATGCTGGCCATTGCCGGTAACCTGGCGCAAAAGAAATATGTGCCGCCGTCGCTAGGCACATTTCCAGTCACGACGCCGTTGTTCACTCTGTTGCTGATCAGCGTCATTCTGATTCTGGGCGCTTTGACGTTCTTTCCGGCCCTGAGTTTGGGGCCGATTCTTGAACATCTTCTGATGCACGTTGGAAAGACTTTCTAGGGAGCCCATGGCAAGCCATCACAAATCTATTTGGGACTTGAATTTAGTTCGCAGCGCGGCCTGGAGCTCGCTGCTCAAGCTGAACCCGCGCAACATGATGGGCAATCCCGTTATGTTCGTGGTCGAAATCGGCAGCGTCATCACGACCATCCTCCTGATTCTCCATCCTCATGAAGCGTTTCGCTTCAACCTGCAGATTACCTTGTGGCTGTGGTTCACGGTATTGTTCGCGAACTTCGCCGAGGCCATGGCCGAAGGCCGGGGAAAAGCCCAGGCGGAAACGCTGCGTCGAGCGCGATCGGAAACCATCGCCAAGCGTATCGGCTCCGATAAAAAGCTGGAAGAAATCCCGAGCGCGAAGCTGCGGATCGGCGATCTGGTTTCTGTATCTGCCGGCGAGCTCATTCCTGGCGACGGAGAGATCGTCGAGGGCGTCGCATCGGTCGATGAGTCCGCGATTACCGGCGAGTCCGCGCCTGTGATTCGCGAAGCGGGCGGTGATCGCTCGGCAGTTACCGGGGGAACGCGCGTCCTCAGCGATCACATCAACGTGAAGATCACGTCGAACCCCGGCGAGACTTTTCTCGACCGCATGATTGCGCTGGTGGAAGGCGCTTCACGTCAGAAGACACCCAACGAAATCGCACTCAACATATTGCTCGCCGGACTGACCATCATCTTCCTGCTGGCTGTCGTCACGCTGCAGCCGTTTGCGATCTATTCCGGATCTCCACAGACCGTTTTTGTTCTGGTCTCGTTGTTGGTGTGTCTCATCCCGACGACGATTGGCGGTTTGTTATCGGCCATTGGCATCGCCGGCATGGACCGCCTGGTCCAGCACAACGTTCTCGCGATGTCTGGGCGCGCTGTCGAGGCCGCCGGCGACGTGAACACGCTACTGCTCGACAAGACTGGCACGATTACTTTCGGAAACCGCCAGGCCACCGAATTTCTGCCTGCTCCCGGCGTGACCGAGGCAGACATGGCCGATGCCGCTCAGCTCTCTTCGCTCGCCGACGAGACTCCGGAAGGCCGCTCCATCGTAGTATTGGCGAAGGAAAAATACCAACTACGGGGACGCGACTTCGCACGTCACGAAGCGGAATTCATTCCTTTTACGGCGCAGACTCGCATGTCGGGCGTCAATCTGGATGGTCGCCAGATTCGTAAAGGCGCGGCCGACTCCATCGCGCATTATCTCGAGGAGAACAACTCCACCATGCCGCAAGAGGTCCGGCTGGCCGTTGAACGGATCGCATCCTCCGGAGGCACGCCCCTCGTAGTCTCTGAAAATCGCCGTGCCATGGGCGTGATTCATCTCAAGGATGTCGTCAAGGGCGGAATCCGCGATCGCTTCGCGCAGTTGCGAGCGATGGGCATTCGAACCGTGATGATCACCGGCGACAATCCGTTGACCGCCGCTGCCATCGCGCGCGAAGCGGGTGTCGATGACTTTCTTGCACAAGCCACACCCGAAGATAAATTGAAGCTCATTCGCAGCGAACAGGCCGGTGGCAAACTGGTGGCGATGACGGGCGACGGCACCAACGATGCGCCCGCCCTGGCGCAGGCCGACGTTGGCGTTGCCATGAACACCGGCACGCAAGCCGCGAAAGAAGCTGGGAACATGGTCGACCTCGACTCCAATCCCACGAAACTGATCGAGGTCGTCGAAATCGGAAAGCAGTTGCTGATGACACGGGGCGCTCTCACGACGTTCTCCATCGCAAACGACGTTGCGAAGTATTTCGCGATCATCCCCGCCATGTTTGCTGGAACGTTCCCGGTACTGAATGCGCTGAACATCATGCATCTCAAGACCCCGGAGTCGGCTGTTCTCTCCGCAGTGATCTTTAACGCTCTCATTATCGTTGCGCTCATCCCGCTTGCGCTGCGGGGCGTGAAGTATCGCGCCATGAATGCCGAGGCCCTGTTGCGGCGCAATCTTTTGATCTACGGAGTCGGTGGGCTCATTGCGCCGTTTGTGGGCATCAAGATCATCGACGTTCTGATCACTGCAGCCGGACTCGCCTAAGGACTCTTATGAAGCAAAATCTGATCACCGCGTTCCTGATGACCATCGCCACGACGATCCTGCTGGGACTGGTCTATCCGCTCGTAATTACTGGCTTGGCGCAAGCTCTGTTTCACGACAAAGCCAACGGGCAGATCCGTTACCGCAACGGAGAAGCCATCGGCTCGCGCATCATTGGGCAGCCCTTCACCTCTGCAAAGTACTTCCACTCGCGGCCCTCTAACGCTGGCAACGGATACGATGCCGCCAACTCCGGAGGCACAAACTTCGCTCCTACCAACCAGAAACTCATTGACCGTGTTCAGGCCGATGCCAAGAGCCTGCATGAAGAAAATCCCGCCCAGCCGATTCCGGTGGATCTGATCACTACGTCCGCATCGGGCCTGGATCCCGAAATCTCTCCCGCGGCAGCGGAGTTCCAACTGCCGCGAATCGCCCGCGAGCGCGGTATTCCCGAATCCACAGTTCGCGATCTCGTGCAGAAGCACACTCAGCAACGCGATCTTGGCCTGCTCGGCGAACCACGGGTGAACGTCCTTGAACTCAATCTCGACCTGGATGTCGTCTCTAAACGCTGAGGGCGAACGGGGAATCGCGTCAGTGTGTTGAGTCGTCACTGAGTCGCTCTGTCACCTGGGAGCGACGATCGCGCGCAGGTGGCGGGGGAACAAGCGCGCTCTTCTACGCGCGAACCTTGGATCCGGAAGGCTGGGCACTAACTACAGCACCCGCGATCGCCGGAATGGTTATGAAGATGAATGGACTGTGGAGTGCTCGCGTACCAAATATAAGCATCATAGCGATCGCCAGACCTCCGAAGGCCCACTGAAGCCCCCAACGCAGGTTCGTGGACTTGTTGACCCTGGAGAGAGGGAATGAGTAGAGAAGAACTCCGCCGGCGAATGCGGGAAGAAACATGAAGACGAGTGGATTCCGAACCACACGCGCGCCGAATACCAGCGACATGCTGATTGCCAACGCCGCCAGCACACATCCCACCCAGCGTAGCCTCGAGGAGTTCGCGCTTTCAGAGTGGTTGTGCAGCGGAACTTTGGACGCTAAGAAAATTCCGCAGATCGTCGCCATGAAAACAATGGCGACCCAGTTTCCAGTTGTCCCCATTTGTCCTTTCAAACGACCAAGCTACACTTATCACGATTGCGTCCGGCGGCCTAGTGAAAGGTAACTGTTCGGCGAAACTGTGGTAATCGACGCAGCTCACTGATGGGCGAACAAATAGCGAATATGCTAGCATCGTTTGCCATGGCGCGCCGTCCTGATCGCGAGAAGCTGGACATGTTGAGCGAGAAGGACCTGGAGGAGCTACGACATAACCTCGCGCATCTCAGTTTAGGAGCAGTGCGGGATTTCTATGATCAGGCGTATCGCGATTGCCGGCTGATCTATAGCCGGCTCCCGAGTCCGCGGCAGATGCAGACGCTTGTGCAGGTATGGAAGCAACTGAGGAAGTGGCGCTGACGACATGCGAAGCAATGAGTGTGGGCGAAGTTTCCGTCTGCCCCGCGGAAACGCTGTGGAGCAACGGTGGCGCTGCCCTCGAGACAGAAATCCCGCCTGCGCTTAGGCGTGCGAGGAAGGAACGACGGGTTACTTCGCTGCTTGTAGCTTCGTTTGGCTGTTGTATTGATTCCTGATCCGGCTGCAGCGGCGTGTTCCGACGAAGTGCTGGGCCATATTTCTCTGGTACACTGGCGCGCATGAGGGCAACGAGCCGAAGACAATTTCTTGGGCAATGCGCCGGGGCGGCAGCGGGGGCCTGGCTTTTGCCCGACCTTGCACGCGCGGCGGCCAAATCTGCACCGTCCGTTCAGTTTCCTTCCGATCCGCGGGAGCGAGTGGCGGTGGCGGCGTATCCGTTTCGCGAGTTCATCGTGGGATGGAAGGGATGGGACGGCAAGACTCCGAGCACCGTCCCGCTATCCCAACAGATGGAACTCAAAGATTTCGCCGCCCACGTTGCGGAGAAGTTCAATGTGCACAAGATCGAGCCATGGAGCCCGGTCTTCCCCGCCACTGATCCGAAGTATCTGGAACAGTTTCGGGAGGCCGTGGAAAAGGCTCACTCAGCGGTCGTAGACATCGCGGTGGATGGTGGGCACAGCCAATATGCGATGGACGCGGCCGAGCGCCAGAAAGCGGTGACGGCGAGCAACCAATGGGTGGACGTGGGAGCAGCTCTCGGTTCGCCCAGCATTCGCACGCATATTGACGATGCGAAGGATTCAAAACCAGATGTGGGACGAGCAGCGGACACGCTCGCACGCGTGGCGGAATATGCGGCAAGGAAAAATGTGGTCGTCCATCTGGAGAACGACAATCCGGTCAGCGAAGATCCGTTCTTCATCGTGCAAGTGATTGAGAAGGTGAACAGCCCGTGGCTGAGAGCGCTGCCGGATTTTGGTAACTCGGTGGCGGCTCATGATGCGGACTTCGCCTATCGCGCCATCGACGCAATGTTTGCGAATGCATACGGCATCTGTCACGTGAAGGATGGCGAGGTCGATGACCAGGGAAAACCTTCTCACGTGGACTTGGCACGCACTTTCGCTATTCTCAAGAAGCATGGGTACAAGGGATATTGCTCGATCGAATATGATGCGCCGGGCGATCCTTACAAGCCGACGGCAAACTTGGTAGAGCAGACGGTGAAGTTCCTCTCGTAAGCGGGGACAGATTCCTCGCTTCGCTCGGATGACAAACAATTGCGGAGAGATTGATGGCGGGACAAGGCATTCAGCGGCGGGAAGTGTTGCGCATTCTGGGAACTGCAGCGGCGGCGGCTCATTTTCCCGGCTTCAGCAAATGGACGTTCGCCTGCGGCCATATCGGCAATGCGGCCTTGCAGATCAAGCCTGCGGAATACCGCCCGCAATTCTTCACGGCGGCAGAGTTTCCCATGGTGGAGCGGCTGACTGAGATCATTATTCCCAGCGACGGCACGCCGGGCGCGAAAGAAGCGGGGGTCGCGGAGTTTATCGATTTCATGGTGGCCAACGACCCAGACGTGAAGTATGGACTTCGCACCGGCCTGGCGTGGCTGAATGCGCATGCGGAGCAAACCGACGGGAAACCATTCGTAGAGCTGACGCCGGAACAGCAGACTTCCCTGCTCGAACCGCTGGGATTCAAAGACAAGGCGCGTCCCGGCGCGGAGGCGGGCCGACACTTCTTCCGCATGATGCGCAAGTACACAGTGGCTGGCTTTTATACCAGCGAGATTGGATACAAAGAGCTGGATAATCCAGCTCTGAAGTTCTACGCCGAATCGCCAAAGTGTCCGCATCCGGGCGATCCCGAACACGCGGATCTTTCGTCGGCTCATTCCTGATCAGGGACTACCTTCACGAAACCATGGCCAAACAAATCTACGATGTGATTGTGATTGGAACCGGTGCCGGCGGGGGCATGGCGATCAAGACGCTGTGTGAAGCGGGACTGAAAGTCTGCGCCCTCAACGCCGGACGCAGGCTCGATCCCGAGAAGGATTTCCGCTATCACCGGATGCCATGGGACATGAAGTTTCGCGGGCTTGATGATCCCAAGCGCCTCAGCCAGTCCTTCGGCTACATGGACAACGAGTACACCAAGGCCGCATGGGACCACGAGATTCCTTTTACGGTTGCGCCCGGGACGAAATGGATGTGGCCACGCTGCAACGCGGTCGGCGGTAAGACAAACTTCTGGGGCCGCAGTTCCGCGCGCTTCGGCGAGATCGACTTCCGTGCCGCTTCGCTGGACGGCTATGACGTGGACTGGCCCCTCCCGTATGAAGAGATCAGCCCGTTCTACACCCGGGTCGAGAAAATGATCGGCGTGGCCAGCACGGTTCAGAACCGGCCAAGCAATCCCGATGGCTCGTACTTGCCTCCGTTCAACTTCCGCTGCCTCGATTTCATTCTGGAGGCTGGGTGCAAGAAAGTCGGTGTCCCTTATTTGCCGGATCGTTGCGCGCAGCTGACGCAGCCGCACGAAGGACATCCCGCATGCCATTTCTGCGGAGAATGCACGACGGGCTGCGACGTAGGGGCATTTTTCTCGACACCTTATTTTCTGCTACCGAAGGCGGAGGCGACGAAGAATCTGGAACTTCTCACGAATGCTCTGGCGAAAAACGTCCTCGTCGACGAGAACGGCCACGCGACTGGTGTGGCTTATATCGACCGCAAGACGAGGCAGGAAGTCGAAGTCTATGGGCGCGCGGTGGTCGTGGCCGCGTCGTGCCTCGAATCGGCGCGCATCATGCTGAATTCGAAGTCGCGGCAATGGCCCAATGGAATTGCGAATTCCAGCGGGCAGTTAGGCCGTAATCTTTGCGATCATCTCTACGGCGAGTCGGCACGGGGATATCTTCCGCAATTGGTGGGCCAGCCGAGCTTTCCGGACCACGTGGCTGATAGCACGATCGCATGGATGCCGCGCTGGCAGAATCTGAAAGATCCGCACGAAGAAAAATTCATTCGCGGATATTCGATTTATCCGGACGGCGGTTGTTCGGAGTTCCCATGGTTTGCCAATGAACTCGACGGATTCGGATCGTCGTTCAAGCGAGAAATCAAGCGTCGTTATCCCGCGCCGGTGAGCTTTGGTATCCAAGCGCCTTCTCTTCGCTCCGACACGAACTTCGTGGATCTCGATCCAGAGGTAAAGGATCCGTACGGGATGCCTGTGGCCCGCATGCACTTCGAGTGGGACGAAAACGTGCTGAAGATGTGGGAGCACTCCAAGCAGGTTTGCGCGGAGGTGTTGCGCGCGGCTGGCGGGGTGCTCGAGGGTTCGGGGGAAGCTCCCGAGATTCCCGGATGGAGCCTGCATGAAACCGGCACATGCCGCATGGGAAACGATCCAAAGAATTTTGTGACGAATCGTTTTGGGCAGACCCACGATGTGCCGAACTTGTACGTGTGCGATGCCAGCGTCTTTCTGAGCTGCACCGACAAGACCACCACGATCAGCATTTTGGCGTTCTCATTGCGCACGTCGGAACATCTGATCGAGAACTTCCGGCGAGGCGAGCACAGGGCTGCCTGATTTGCGACCCAAGCGGAGTCAGCTGAATGACTTTTCGTGAGAGCTCTACCAGCTTCGCGGGCACCACCGGCGTGGAGCGTTTCCCACGGATCGACTTTTCTCGTCCGGCTTTCACCGCGCACTTCGGGGGAACGTTCGAAATCGTTTGCGGACTGCTGGTCCTGGCTGGCTTGTGGACTCGGACCGCAGCGATTCCCCTTTTCATCGTCATCTGCGCGGCTGTCGTGACCACGAAAATTCCTGAGTTGACTCACGCTGGACAGGAATTCTGGTTCAGGGTGAGCGACGCTCGCACCGATTTCGCCATGCTGATGTGCCTGCTCTTTTTGATGGTCTCGGGGATACCGGAATCGAGTCGAAACAGCCTCCTCTGGGCTCTCGCAGCCTCGCGGGAAGGAACCACAAGCTCGGCGTGAATGAGCCACAAGAAACCCACGATTCGCCACCCGCATCTCTCGCTACCTGCCTGCGCGAGCTCGCCGCGCTCTTCCTGAAACTGGGCGCCATCAGCTTCGGAGGCCCCGCCGCGCACATCGCCCTCATGGAAGCGGAAGTCGTTCGCAAGCGGCAGTGGGTGACGCAGCAACAATTTCTCGACATGCTGGGCGCGGCCAATCTGATCCCCGGCCCTAGTTCTACAGAGATGGCAATCAACGTGGGCTTCGTGCGCGCGGGCTGGTCAGGGCTCTGCGTGGCGGGGGTGAGCTTCATCATTCCCGCGGCCCTGATTACCGGAATATTTGCATGGGCCTACATCAGGTTCGGTGCCTTGACGCCGGCAGTGTCGCTCCTGGGAGGAACTAAAGCCGCAGTCATTGCCGTGATTGCAATCGCGATCTGGCGTTTAGGAAAAACGGCGATGAAGGATGTGGGACTCGCTCTACTAGGCGGGTTATCGCTAGCAGCATTTTTGTTTGGCCTGAATCCGATTGCAATTCTTTTCGGCGGCGGGCTGCTGGGTATGTTGGCGCGACGCATGACGAAGCTTCGCGCCCCTGGCGGTCTACTCCTTTTGCCGATGCTCCCGCACAAAGTCTTTCTTGGAAACTCAACTGCAGCAACCTGTGCATCCCGGTTCGGATCGATCACCGCCGTAGCAGTCGCTTGGTTAGCGGCGGGAGCCGTTGTGGCTCGACCATCTCTAGGTAAGATCGCCCTGTTTTTCCTGAAAATCGGCGCCCTGCTGTACGGCGGCGGCTACGTGCTCCTGGCTTTCCTCGAGCAAGGATTGGTGCAGCAGCATGCGTGGCTGACGCAGCAACAATTGCTGGATGCGGTGGCAATCGGCCAGTTCACGCCAGGGCCGGTGCTCTCCACGGCAACATTTATCGGATACATCTTGGCAGGCGTACCGGGAGCGGCGGTGGCGACAGTGGCAATCTTCCTGCCGTCATTTTTCTACGTCGCGCTTCTGGCTCCCGTGCTGTTCCGGCTGCGAGAATCCGCATGGATGGCAGCGTTTCTTGATTCTGTGAACGCATGCGCCACAGCCCTCATGGCCGGAGTCACGTTCCGGCTGGCGGCTGACGCGTTGCGGGGATGGCAAGCCTGGGGAATCGCGCTCGTCTCGCTCGCCGTGTTGTTAAGGTGGAAAGTGAGCCCGGCGTGGGTGGTGTTGGGCGGCGGGATCGCGGGGCTGTTGTTGGCTGCCCAACGTTGATGGTGTTACTCTTCGAGTCCCGTATTCAATCTATTCGTGAGGAGCGATGATGAAATTGCGAATTGTAGTAGGAATGTTGTTTCTCATCTTTTCGTTAGCGTCAGTCGCGGCAGACCGGAAGTTCATCGTGAAGCCGCGAGCCGCTGATATGAAATCTCTGCCTTTCAGCGACGGCGTCCTCGTGGGCAACACACTCTATATCGCAGGGCACATTGGCCTCGACCCAAAGACTGGCAAACCGCCCGAGAGCGCCGAGGACGAGGCTCGAATGGTGATGGATGGAATCAAACAGACCGTCGAATCCGCCGGGTTGACGATGGATGACGTCGTTACCATCCAGATTTTCTGCGTCGACTTGAAACTCTATGACACGTTCAACGGCGTATACAAAACCTACTTCCATGGCGACTATCCGGCGCGGGCATTTGTAGGAAGCTCCAACTTACTGCGCGGAGGCAGGTTTGAGGTCACCGGAATTGCGGTTAAAAGAGCGCAGTAGGATGCGCTGACGAGACGGATGTTCGTTGTTTGTTCGCCTTCGCTTTTTGTGATAGATGTAATAAGGCATGAGCAAAGCGGTGAACCATCTCAAGAAGTGCGACCCGGTCCTGTGCGCCATCATTCAGCGCGTGGGACCGTGCCGCATGGAGTTTGGGGTGCCGGAGTTTGCCAGTCTGGCCGAGGCGATCGTTTACCAGCAACTGAATGGCAAGGCGGCCGTAACGATCTTCAACCGCTTGGTTGCGCTCGCGGGCGACCCGCTCACTCCTGAGGGAATTCTCAAGCTGGGCGACGAGCAACTGCGCAGTGTAGGGCTCTCCAAGCAGAAGTCGTCCTATCTAAAAGATCTTGCGGCAAAGACGGCGGCTGGCCTGCTCGATTTTTCCCGACTGCACGAATTACCGGATGAAGAGGTCATCCAGCACCTCACGCAGGTGAAAGGCATCGGCGTGTGGACCGCGCACATGTTCCTGATGTTTTCCCTGCGGCGTCCCAATGTCCTGCCCACCGGTGACTATGGCGTGCAGGTGGCGATCCGCAAACACTACAAGAAGCGCAAGCTGCCCAAGCCAAAAGATATGGAGAAGATTGCGAAAGCCTGGGAACCGTATCGCAGCGTGGCTTGCTGGTATATGTGGCGGAGTCTGGACATCAAAACGCTTTGACCACAGAGGTCACAGAGAAACACAGAGTAGAAACCTGGATTCGTCTCTCCTACCGTTGGCCGTCGAGCATGCGTTTGATGCCGTCGCGGAGGTGGTCGACGTGGAAATTGATTGCCCGGCCTGGTTTTCGTCCGCTCCGGCGAATGTAGGAGAGTAGTTGCGCCTGATGGACTGGGTTGATACTCGCGACACATTTGATCTCGACAATGACCGTGCCCTGGACGAGCAGATCGATGCGATAACCCAAATCGATTCCCTGGCCGTCATGGATCGCAGGAAGTCTTACTTGTCGGGCAACTCTGAGTCCCGTTTGCGGAGTTCTTGCGCCAAACACGCCTCGTGGGCGCTTTCGAGCAAGCCCGCCTAGGTGCGAATGAAGCTTCATCGCGGCGGTGACAATCGTGCCGGTCATTCGGTTGGCTCGCGGCGCTGTGATCACTGTCGAGGTGGCGATACATTCAGCTTTTACAACGGTTCAACCGACTTATTCCGTCCCGATTGAACATTGAATTCGGGAAACTTGTGGAAAACTCTCAACCACAGAGCACACTGGGGATCACAGAGTAAAAATGCGCTTCTCCTGCCCCCGCTGGCCCCTCCTGGTTTGCCCCTGTGAACCTCCATGCCCTCTGTGGTTAAATGGTTAGCGATGGCTGATAGCAAGATCCGCGTGCTGGTGGCCAAGCCTGGCCTCGATGGCCACGACCGGGGCGCGAAGGTCATAGCCCGAGCCCTACGCGACGCAGGCATGGAGGTGATCTATACCGGCCTGAGGCAGACGCCGGAGATGATCGTCACCGCGGCTCTGCAGGAAGATGTGCAGGTCATCGGCCTGTCGATTCTTTCCGGGGCGCACAACGCGATCGTGCCGCGGGTGATGGACATGCTCAAGCAGAATAAGATGGACGACGTCATCGTCGTCGTGGGCGGCATTATCCCGAACCAGGACATTGAGGGACTCAAAAACATAGGCGTCGCAGCGATTTTTCAGCCAGGCACGACAATGGACGACATCGTTCAGTTTATTCGCACGCACGTAAAAGGACCCGGCGTGCCGGCGGCCGGTTGATGGCCGGCGTCAACGCCTCCCGCATCCGGGAGATCCTCTCGAAGACGGTCGGTCCAGTACCGTGGTACTGGAAGACTTTTCCCGCATTCCGATCTCCGGCAGGTCAGAATTTCGTTTGGACTCATCACGGCGACCAGGGTCCGATTGCCCATCTCGTTACTCTTGGCCTCGCACAAGAGCCGGACAAAGCTCGGCTCGCTCTTAACACTTACTGTCGTCCATTCCTTGTACCGCCACATTTCATCGGCATCTGGTGCCCTGAAGGACGCAGCATTCGCCTTGCTTGTTTCGATCCTGATCAGCTCAAGGCATTCGACCTGGCGGAGGTCGCCGGGTGGTTCAAACCGTCTGCGGACCGTATCTACTCCGCGACCGCTCCGATGGCAGATTTCGAGGTGCCGCTGACGATGGGTCCCGGAACGCATAGGATCGAGGTTCCCGTGGAACTCGCGATTGTGGACGAACTGATTGTCCCCACCAGCTACAAAGCGATCTCGAACGATGATCCCGCGTTTGCGCTCCTGGTGTTTTACCCGCAGGCGGGGTTGGTGGAGGTTCTGCCGCAGAAATGGTTTACCGCCGCGCAATATCGTGTGGGGCAACAGTGGATTACGCGAGCAGCGCGCGATCCCGAGTCGCAACGCATCATCGGGGAGTGCTTTGGCGTGGGAACGTTTCTGCTTGAGGACGACGGGTGCCGGCTAGCGGAGTGGATTTCTCGGTCGAGTTAGCTCGGACAACCATGCCGGACGCTGGCGAATTAGAGTTCAGGTTGAGCGAGGACGGCGGCATTCTCTTTTTGACCCTCGTGTCCGACGACGGAATGAACCGGCTTACTCGGTCCAAAGTTATCGCTCTTCGCCGTAAAATTGAAGGCCTCGCGAGCCCTGGCGCTTCGGTTCTTCCCTTGGTCATATCGGGCGATCCGATTTTCTCCGCCGGCGCGGACTTGAACGAAATCTCTCAACTGAACGGACCTGACGCGCTCGCGTTCGCACAACTCGGTCAGGATCTAATGACGGCCGTGGCGAACCACCCCGCACCGGTTTACGCGAGTATCAAGGGATTCTGCCTGGGTGGGGGACTCGATTTAGCGCTGGCATGCCATCATCGCATCGCATCACCGCACGCCGTCTTAGGACATCGCGGCGCGGCCCTCGGCCTGATTACCGGTTGGGGAGGCACTCAACGGTTACCGCAATTGATCGGCAAATCACGAGCTCTAGCAATGTTCGTAGCCGCTGAAAAGATCACGGCCGTCCAAGCGCTGCGGATTGGACTCGCGGACGTGATTGCCGCGGATCCGGTGGCTGAGGCCGTGCGTCGAATCCGCGATCGCGCCAATGCACGATTCCTTCGATAAAATATCGGAAGCGACGCCCGCATTGCGCGGCTCTGCCCGCGTGGTATACGGTAATCAGTTCGCGTCTTCATTTCTTGACCGTGTCTCGACCCATGGCTGAGCGTAACGAATCTCCTCCACTGAACTCGTCTGACACCAATGTGCTCACCACAAAGGTCGATCCGACCTCCGCGCGTTATGAAGCCAACATGCGTTTTTTGGCGGATTTGATGTCGCAGGTGCGCAACGAGGGCGAGAAGATATGCGAAGGCGGAGGCGCCAAGGCCGTCGAAAACCAGCATTCCAAGGGTCGGTTGACGGCGCGCGAGCGCATTAAGCTTCTGGCCGATCCGGACGCGTTTTTTGAATTGGGTCTGTACACGGCGCACGGCATGTATGAAGAGTGGGGCGGCGCACCGGCTGCGGGCGTCATCACGGGGCTGGCGCGGATTGAGACCCGCATGGTGATGATCATCGCCAATGACGCCACCGTAAAGGCGGGGGCATTTTTCCCGATGACCGCGAAGAAGGTCATTAGGGCTCAGAACATTGCGCTTGAAAACCGCATACCCACAATCTACCTGGTCGATTCCGCGGGAGTCTTTTTGCCGCTGCAGGAAGATGTGTTCCCCGACACCGACGATTTCGGGCGCGTGTTCCGCAACAATGCTGTGATGTCTGCGAAGGGCATTCCGCAGATCGCTGCCATCATGGGGATGTGCGTGGCTGGCGGCGGCTATCTCCCGGTGATGTGCGACCACGTGCTGATGACCGACGGCAGCGGTTTGTTTCTCGCCGGTCCGGCGCTGGTGCAGGCAGCAATCGGGCAGAAAGTTTCGTCGGAGGAACTGGGTGGCGCGGCGATGCACTCGGCCATCAGCGGTACGGTCGACTTTCGCGAAGCCAACGACCAGGCGTGCATCGCGCGGATTCGCTCAATTGTGGAGAAGTGGGGATACCGGCGCCTTTCTCCGTGGGACCGCAGGAAGCCGGTTGATCCGAAACTGGACGCTGAAGAGATCTACGGCATCTACGATTCGTCGCCGGCGCGGCCTTATGACATGAAAGAAATACTAGCGCGAGTGCTCGATGGCAGCCGTTTTGACGAATACAAGCCGGAGTACGGAAAGACCATCATCTGTGGATACGGCCGGATTGGCGGCTTTGCCGTGGGAATCGTTGCCAATCAGAAACTGCACGCGCAACAGACAGATCTTGAAGGCCACAAGCGGGTTGAGTTCGGAGGCGTCATCTATACCGAGTCCGCCGAGAAAGCGGCGCGCTTCATCATGGACTGCAATCAGAATTTAATTCCGCTGATTTTTCTCCACGACGTCAACGGATTCATGGTGGGGCGGGATGCAGAGTGGAGCGGCATCATCAAGGCGGGCGCGAAGATGGTGAACGCGGTTTCGAACTCTGTGGTGCCGAAGATTACGGTGATCGTCGGAGGCTCGTTCGGCGCCGGACACTATGCGATGTGCGGGAAGGCATATGATCCGCGCTTTGTTTTTGCCTGGCCAACGGCACGCTACGCGGTCATGAGCGGCGATTCCGCTGCGGGTACGCTGGTCGAGATCAAGGTGAAACAACTGGAACGCGGCGGCAAGAAGTTGAGTGAGGAGGAACGAAAGGAACTCTACGAGTCGGTGAAGCGCACCTACGACGAGCAGACCGACCCGCGCTACGGCGCCGCACGGCTGTGGATCGACAAAATCATCGACCCGATCGAGACGCGGGAGGCAATCACACAGGCTCTGGAAGCGGCCGCGCTGAATCCGGATGTCGCCGAGTTCAAGGTGGGAGTTTTGCAAACATGACTTTGTCACGGATTTCTACGGATCACATGGATTTAAGATGAACTTGTTTAAGAACTTGATCCGCGTGAATCCGTGAAAATCCGCCGCTGAGAACTTTGCGTGTCTGATCTAGTCAAACTGATCGAATGTCCGCGCGATGCCTGGCAGGGGCTGAAGGGCTTGATCCCTGCCGACTTGAAGAAGGATTACCTAAAGGCGTTGATCAGCGTGGGATTCAAGCATATCGACGCGGCGTCGTTCGTGTCTCCCAAGGCCGTGCCGCAGATGGCGGACTCGGAAGAGGTGCTCAAGGAACTCGATCCACCCGACGACGTAGAGATCATCGGGATTGTAGTGAATGAAAAAGGCGCGGAGCGGGCGATGGCGACGAAGGCGGTGTCGACACTCGGATTCCCGTATTCAATTTCGGAGACCTTTCTGCGCAAGAATCAGAACCAGTCGCCGGAGGATGCGCTCGACGAACTGGAGAAGATACAAAACAAGGCTGACGCCGCCGGACTCGACGTCGTGGTTTATATTTCCATGGCGTTCGGGAATCCCTATGGCGACTTGTGGAATCCGGAAGAGGTAATCGAAGCAATCTCGCTGATGGAAGTGGACAATTTGCGGATGATCTCCTTAGCCGACACGGTGGGCGTGGCGGGCCCTGAGCAGATCAGCGAACTGGTCGGTGCGGTGATGGCGAAATACAACTACCTCGAAATCGGAGTGCATTTGCACAGCCGTCCTGAGCAGGCTGCCGACAAGATTCTGGCGGCGTACGATGCCGGCTGCCGGCGGTTTGATTCTGCCCTGGGAGGCTTAGGCGGCTGTCCCTTTGCGCAGGACGATTTGGTTGGTAACATCCCGACTGAGAAAGTGATCGAGACTCTCACAAGGCGTGAAGCGGAGCTGCCACAATTGAAACCGTTGGATTCGCTGCTAAAGGCAACGGCGGGCATCAGCGCAAAGTTTTCCAATTCGCACGCCGCAGATTAAGTCGCTACGGATCTACACGGATGGTCACGGATCTACAAAACACTCTTGTGATCGGTGGGAATCCGTGGCCAGGTTCTGATCTATGAGCTATAAGACGATACAACTCGCATACGACGGCGGCGTTGCCGCCCTCACTCTGAACCGTCCGGAGAAGCGAAACGCAATCAGCTTTGATTTGATCGACGACTTGCTGCGCGCACTGGAGGAAGTGTCCAAATCCGACGCGATCGTCCTCATCCTGACCGGGGCGGGAAAAGCGTTTTGTTCCGGCCTGGATCTCGACAACCTGAAGGCTCTGCTGGGGCGGACTCCGGAGCAGAATCTGCAGGATTCGCGAACCATGGTTCAATTGTTCCGGTCGCTGTATGAGTTCCCCAAGGTGACCATCGCAGCGGTAAACGGGACGGCGATCGCGGGGGGAACGGGGCTCGCGCTTTTGTGCGACTTCACGCTGGCGGTTCCGGAGGCGAAGTTTGGCTATACCGAAGTACGCATCGGCTTCGTGCCCGCTATTGTTTCGACATTTCTATTGCGACAGGTTGGCGAGAAGCAGGCCCGCGATCTCTTGCTGACTGGAAGACTTTTCGACGCCGCGGAAGCGGTACGCCTGGGTCTCGTGAGTGAAATCGTTCCTCGAGAGAATCTGATGCCTCGCGCTCGCGCACTGGCCGCGGCCCTGATGGAGAACAGTCCCGCATCGCTGCGCGCGACCAAGCAGTTGCTTACCGACCATGCCCGGCCGGAGCTGGACGCGCCAATCGAATCGGCCGTGCGCGAGAATGCTGCGATCCGCACCACCGCGGACTTTCGCGAAGGAATCTCATCGTTTCTGGAGAAGCGCAAACCGGTGTGGACTGGCAAATGAGCTCGAACCATCATCCAGCATTCCATGAAACGCGGCTGCGCGTGCGCTACGCCGAAACCGACCAGATGGGCGTCGTCTATCACTCGAATCACCTGATCTGGTTTGAGGTGGGCCGAGTGGAACTGCTACGGGAGATGGGATTTTCTTACCGCGAGATGGAGCGCGAGGACGGACGCTTCATCGCGGTGGCCGAAATAAAGTGCCGCTACCGTGCTCCGGTATATTACGACGAAGAAGTCGTGGTTCGTACGCGCCTGAAGAACGTGCGCAGTTCCGTCGTGGTTTTCAGTTACGAACTCGTGCGCGCCGATAGCGGGACGCTGCTTGCGGAGGGCGAGACCACGCACATCGTCACCGATTCACAGATGAAGGTATCGGCGTTGCCAGAGAAGTATTTAACAGCGTTCCGCGAAGCCGTCTCAAAGCAGGTGATGACAAATCGCGGGCCGCACCAACGGGCAAAGATCTAACAGGAAACCTTTGAACGCACTCCACATCAACGGAAACGATCTCACGCTCGAAGCGGTGCGTGAAGTCGCGAGTATTGAACCTCGCCGTGCGGTTCTGCTCTTGCCCGACGCGCGTCAAGCCGTCAACCGGGCGCGCGCCGTGGTGAATGAGATTGTCGACAGCAACAAAGTCGCTTACGCCATCACCACGGGTGTAGGCAAATTGAGCGAGGTACGCATCGCGGGTGACCAGATTCGTGAACTGCAAGTCAACCTGGTCCGGTCGCACGCGGTCGGCGTGGGCGACCCGCTATCCATTGCCGAGACGCGCGCCATGATGCTGTTGCGTGCGAATTCCCTGGCGAAGGGCCACTCCGGTGTGCGTGCCGTAGTGATTGACACCCTTTGTGAGTTGCTCAACCGAGGCGTCACGCCGTTCGTGCCGTCGCAAGGCAGCGTTGGGGCAAGCGGCGATCTGGCACCTCTGGCCCATTTAGCCTTGGCATTGATTGGCGAAGGCGAGTGCTTTGATGAAAGAGGTGTGCGCGTCCCAAGCTTGGAGGCTTTTAAGCGTGCCCAGATCAAGCCACTGGTGCTCGAGGCCAAGGAATCCATTTCCCTGATCAACGGAACGCAAGCTATGCTGGCCGTCGGCACTTTGGCAGTCCTGGCGGCCGAAACGCTGGTGGACACGGCTGACGTGCTGGGCGGGCTGTGCTGCGATGCGCTGAAGGGCACCGATACCGCTTTTGACGAACGCATTCACAAGGCGCGTCCGCATGCGGGCCAGATCAAGACCGCAGCCAATCTCCGGCGCATGCTGGAAGGCAGCCAGATCCGCGAATCGCACCGGGAATGCGGTCGCGTGCAAGACGCTTACTCGCTGCGGTGCATACCGCAGGTACACGGCGCTGTTCGCGATACGCTAGCACACTGTCGCGCGGTATTTGAGACCGAGGCGAATTCCGCAGTCGATAATCCTCTGGTCTTCCTCACCGATCCGAAAAATGCGGAAGGCGATGTCGTCTCAGGCGGCAACTTTCACGGCGAACCTCTGGCGTTTGCCTTGGATTTTCTGGCCATCGCATTGAGCGCGCTCGCAGGCATTAGTGAGCGACGGATCGAAAGGCTGGTGAATCCCATGCTTAGCGAAGGCTTGCCGCCGTTCCTGGCCCCCGGCGCCGGCCTGAACTCCGGCTTCATGATGGCGCAAGTCACAGCAGCCGCGCTGGTCAGCGAGAACAAGGTGCTGGCACATCCGGCGTCCGTCGATTCGATCACGACGTCGGGCAATAAAGAAGACTATGTTTCCATGGGCATGACGGCCGCCATCAAGCTGAAGCGCATCCTGGACAATACGCGGAACGTTTTGGCAATCGAGGCAATGGCAGTAGCTCAAGCACTCGACTTCCTCGCCCCGCTGAAGACTTCGAAACGCGGCCAGGCAGCGCATACGGCAATCCGGTCGGTGTGTCCCACGATGGAAAAAGATCGCGTAATGTACGCGGATTTCGCACGCCTTGCGGGGTTCATTGCCAGTGGAAAGATCGCAGAGGCCCTGCGCTAAGATTGAAGCCAGACCCGCACCCAACGATTCAGCATCCGGAATCCGGCATGAAGACTCTTACGGAATATCTGAAGTTTCATACCAAGACGCACAGGGCTTACGTGCACATCACGCCGCAGGTGGAACAGATCGTCGCCAGGAGCGGAGTGCAAGAAGGCATGGTTCTGGTTTCGGCGATGCACATCACCGCGGGGGTTTACGTCAACGATAACGAATGCGGCCTGATCGAGGACATCGACCAGTGGCTCGAACACCTCGCGCCCTTTCGCAAGGGATACAAGCATCACGAAACCGGCGAGGATAATGGCGATTCTCACCTGAAAGCGCTGCTGATCCATCATGAAGTCATCGTTCCAGTCACGGCTGGCAAGTTGGATCTGGGTACCTGGCAGCGCATTTTCTATGCCGAATTCGATGGGCAGCGTGATAAAAGAGTCATCGTGAAAGTGATGGGAGAGTAACAAAATGTCGGAAGAACTGACCGAATTGCAGGAACACGCCGAACACGCAAAGCACGATCCAACCCTGGCGCCAATCTCGGTGACCATGGCTGTCCTGGCCGTTCTCGTGGCGGTCGTGACTCTGCTCGGGCATCGCGCCCACACCGAAGAAGTTGTGCTACAGGCGAAGTCCTCCGATCAGTGGTCGTTCTACCAGGCAAAGAACATTCGACGTCATACAGACGAACTCTTCACCGACCTGACGTCGGTGGAGCCTACCACCGACGCCGCTGCCCTTGCCAAGTTGCGTGAGAAGTATTCGGGCGAGGCGACGCGCTACAAGGACGAACAAAAGGGAATCGAGGACAAAGCTCGTGAGATGGAAGCGGAGGTTGGCCACGAAAGGAACCGCGCCGATCGTTTTGACTTGGCCGAAGTTTTCCTCGAAGTGGGACTGGTGATCACATCGATCACGCTACTCTCCGGACGGAAGTTATTTTGGTACTTGGGAATCTTGCTTGGGATAGTAGGAATCACGGTAGCAGCCACGGGATTTATCGTGCACTGAGCTCCCCGCGTCCCAGCGGCCCACTTACTCAATTCTTGCTCTCTTGCCCGGAGGCAACCGCCGACGCTTCAGCATTTCCCTTCGCCGTGACCGCAATGAATGGGCCGATCGCCAGGCCGACAATTTGGTGTGGCGTTTCGCATGAGACTCAGACTGAAGTCACCGACCTGTTACACGCCGCTGGATACGACCTTCACCGAGAAACCCGACCTCACGCTCCTATCGATCGAGCCTTGGTTCCACCCATTAGCATTAGCGGTTGCCACGCCTTGTTGCAGCTAAATTAGTTAAAACAGTCGATCCGGTTTGCTGCTTCCGACGATGTTGTAGCCAGACCGTCAATTCCAATCGTTTCGGATGACGCTGGTTCAGACTCTGTCCAGTATCTGGGCGCGATAGAATGTGTAGTCGTAATCAGGTCTGCTATGAATTCGGCGCTAATAAGAATCCCGCTTCTCGACTTAAGAGCCCAGTACCACAACATTAAACCAGAAATCGACCAAGCCATTGCAGGAGTGCTTGAGAGCAGCCAGTTTGTGCTCGGCGCTGAGGTTGCTGCCTTTGAAAAAGAGTTCGCTGCGTATTGCTCGACTGCGGAGTGCATCGCTCTGAATTCCGGCACGAGTGCGATTCATCTCGCCTTGCTCGCCGCGGGAGTTGGGCCGGACGATGAAGTCATCACGGTGCCATTTACCTTTGTCGCCAGCGTTGCCGCAGTGCTCTACACCGGGGCGCGGCCGGTCCTGGTCGATGTCGAGCCCCGCTCTTTCACGATGGACCCGGCTGCCATCGAGGCGGCGATCACTCCGCGCACCAAGGCCATATTGCCCGTGCACCTCTACGGTCAATCGGCCGACATGGATCCGATCTTGGAAGTTGCGCGGCGGCACCGACTTGTCGTAATTGAAGACGCCGCGCAAGCCCACGGCGCCAAATATAAAGGTCTGCCTGCGGGCAGTATTGGGGATATGGCGTGCTTCAGTTTTTACCCCGGCAAGAATCTTGGCGCTTACGGCGAAGGTGGCGCGGTAACCACCAGCAATTCCAAACATGAACGCACAATTCGCATGTTGCGCGACTGGGGTCAGGACAGAAAGTATCATCACGCACTGCGCGGATTTAACTACCGCATGGAAGGCCTCCAAGGGGCGATTCTGCGGGTCAAACTCCGCCATTTAGAGGCGTGGACGAACGCGCGGCGCGCCGTCACGGCTCAGTACAACGAACTTCTCCGAGACTCCGAAGTTAGCACGCCACAAGAGATGCCTTGGGCGCGACACGTGTATCACGCCTATACGGTGCGCAGCCGGGACCGCGACGCCTTGCAAGCAGCCCTCCTGGCGGAGGGCATTCAGACCGGCATCCACTATCCGCTGCCCGTGCACTTGCAGCCCGCCTATGCCGATCTTGGCTACGGGCGCGGAGATTTTCCGCAAGCAGAGGAGGCAGCCGCGCAGGTGCTTTCGCTCCCCATTTATCCCGAACTCTCCTCCGAGTCCGTCCAGGAAGTTGCCGTGGCGGTCAAGAAGTTCTCGTCGCGCACAGTCCATGCTCCAGTTTGAAACGCGAATTTCCGCGAAAAACCAGGATTATCGGCCTGGCGCCAAGCGACCCACATTTTGGCGGACGATATGGGGCCGCCGAAAAACGGCGAGCCGCGCATGAGCGAGGGTTAGCGCTGGCGCCCGTCCACGAAAATAGATGCCATCGTCCAATAAAGCACACATAGGTAATAGCCGGGAGCAAACATCCAATCTTCCAATCCCACGTGAACCAAACCGGCGACCATTCACATGGCCAAAGGAACGGCGGCCTGGGCTGGATTCCTCGCTCAGAAACTCTACGTCCCTCTGGCTGCGGAATTCTTGCCGCAACCTCGAACTGAGCAGGACCGTCGCTCGCAGATCCGTCCTGGCTGCGATTTGCGGAACTATATTTCGAATAATTTCGAATATAGGTAAGTCAGCACCCGCGGATGCGGCGAGAGAATTGATGAGAAGATGCACAATCGACTCGAGATCATTGTTGGGTGCAGAGCCGCTTATGCCGCTTTTCGCTTCTTTCCAAGCAGCTTCTTCAACACGCGTATCCCTTTGTCGATGTGCTTCTCCTCCATCAGGAACGGCGGCAGGAATCGTAGGACCGTATCTTGCGTGCTATTAAACAGGACTCCTTCGGCCAGTGCCGCATCTACGATCGGACGCGCCGGAATCTCAAGCTGAATTCCCTGGATAAAGCCTCGTCCGCGCACTCCGGTCGCTGCGGCACGCTTCTCTACCAGTTGCTTCAGTTGCTGCTGCAAATAGTCACCCACTTTGTTGACATTCTCCAGGAGTTTCTCATCCTCCACGATCGCCAAAAACTCCAGCGCGACACGGCATGCCAGCGGACCTCCGCCAAACGTCGTGCCATGTTGACCTGGCGATATTGCGGTTGCGAATTCTTCCTTCGCGAGGAAGGCGCCCAGCGGAAGTCCTGCCGCGATCGGCTTCGCAATGGCAACGATGTCCGGCGTCACCCCGAAACTTTGAAACGCAAAAATGGTTCCGGTGCGTCCCAGCCCGCATTGAATTTCGTCGAAGATCAGAGCCACCTGGTGACGGTCGGCGAGTACACGACACTCACGCAGGAATTCCACCGAACATTCAAAGATTCCGCCCTCGCCGAAAATCGGCTCCAGCACAATGGCGCAAGTATTGTCGTTCACCGCCGCTCCGAGCCCTTCCAAATCGTTCTGCTTCACAAAGGTCACGTCTTCGAGTAGCGGCTCAAATCCCTTGCGGTGCTTGTCCTGCCCGGTAAGCGACAACGCCCCAAACGTGCGCCCATGATAGGACCCTTCCAGCGCTACGAGCCGGCTCTTCGACTCTCCTCCTGCACGATGTCCCGCCAGCCGTGCAAGTTTGATCGAGCCCTCGATCGCTTCGGTCCCGCTGTTCGAAAAGAACGCACGGTTCAATCCCGAAAGCGTGCACAATTTCTCCGCTAACGGCCCCTGGTACTGGTTGTAATACAGGTTGGAGACGTGTATCAGCTTCGCAGCCTGCTCCCGAATCGCCTTTACGATCCGCGGATGTGCGTGCCCCAGCGCGTTCACTCCGAGTCCCGAGACAAAATCTAGATATCGCTTGCCGTCGATATCGTAAAGAAACACGCCCTTGCCACGGGTCAGAACAACTGGGTAGCGGCTATAGGTCTGCAGCAAAAACTGACGCTCTCGTTCGGCGATTTGTTCGAAGGTGTCCATAGGAAGATTCGATTTTACCGGAATGAGCCGGTTGAAGTAGATGCGTTTCTCCGGCATAGAGAAGTCGTTGGCCTGGCGGTTTATCAAAGCGTGCACGGGGGTAGCTTGTTGGAAAGGAACTGAGGCAGGAATTTCGGTGCGGTTGAGAAAGACTTTTGCGAAGTTCAGTTTTTCGTGGAACGTCTCCACTTGCCGTGCAACCAGACGACAATGCCCAGTGCGCATACCTCGATAGGACCAGGACGGAAGATCTCGAAGCTCCAGACGCCTACATACTCTATGGTCGCAGAGTAGGCGCACCATATCATCCCGCCCGCAGCGATCAGACTTCCCAAGCGCTCTTCCGTCGCAATGCTGAAGAGAGGCTCCTTTTCCTTACGCTTCTGGGCTGGCTTCGTAACGGGAGCGTAGACAGGCTGCTGTGGCAAATCAAGATAGCCCTCGCGTCCGCGGTCCCAGCCGGCATCGTCGTTTTGTTGATATTTGGCCACTAAGCTTACAGTGCATCAAAACCGGTCCGGGCGCATGTTACTGAAGTGACCGCATTCTCAGTTTGAACGGTCCGCTCTCGGTTCAAGGCCAGAGTCCCGGATATCTCATTCCCCATCAATACAGGGGGGCCTGCCCTTCCGGCCGCGTCTTCCACCTGCGATGAACCCACAACCACTGGTCGGGATAATTCCGCACATAGTCCTCAATCACTCTAGTGAACAGCTGCGTATTCGCGGCGATATCAGCCTCCAGATCGCCCGAGCGAATCAGTTCGAGCGCCGGATCAAATCGTAACCTATATTTCCGCAACGCCGGGTCCCAAATCGTGAACCCCGGAACCACAGCCGCATCCGTGCGTAGAGCAATGCGGGCTAGGCCGCTGGCCGTGCAGGCGGGAATTCCAAAGAAATCCACGAAGATACCCTGGGGCGGCGTCATATTCGTATCCATCAAGATCCCTACAGTCTCCCCCGCCTTCATCGCCGCCAGCAGACCCCGGACGAAATCGTCTTTGGCCACGGTCTTGTTTCCGTGCATGGTGCGGTAGTTCTGCAGCAACCGGTCGAGATACTGGTTGTCCATGGGCCGCATTACTATGTGCAGCCAGTGACCATGCAGGGAGTGAGCAAAGGCCGAGAGCTCCCATCCGCCGAAATGGGCCGTCAAGAACAGGACGCCCTTTCTCCGGGCGTAAGCCCGCTCGTAGTTCTCCAGTCCGTCGTACGTTACTACCTCGTCGATATTCTCCGGCGTGTACTTGGGGAACTGACACAGTTCGGCGAGCTGCCGGCCGAGCGAGGCAAAAACCCCACGCAGAATGCGCGCCCGCTCGGCCTCGCTTTTCTCCGGAAACACCATGGCGAGATTGCGCATCCCGACCTGCCGCAAACGGAAGTGCAGCAGGTAGACCACCTGGGAGATGCCAATGGCGAAAGCGCGCGAGAGGGGACGCGGCATCGCACCCAGGATCTTGATGAACGGCCAGGCGGCCGCGTATTCGAGTTTCCGGCGCATGTAGGGAAGCGTGACCCGATCACCCGGGAAAATGGCGTGTCAAACGATCTGCCGGCTTGGCGATAGCCCTCCCGGCTGTCCGGCCCAAGCGCAACTCGAATGAGTCATCCTATTCATCCACTAGTTCCGAGTCATGCTTCTCAAACACCGCGCGTAACCCCGCGGAAGACCGGTCCATCATCGCCTGAGTTTCCTGGATCAGCGCATAGGTTTTCGAGGTCATCACCAGTACATATCGCACTGGTCCGGGACCCGGATTCCAATACGGATGAGCCGTGCCCGTGGCGCGAATACCACTGAGCCTGAGCGCGCTTCGACCACGTCTTTCCCCACGCGAACACACATTGCGCCTTCCAGGACGTACCCAGTCTCATCGTGATTGTCGTTGTGATGAAGATGAGGCGGAGCGATCCAGCGCGGCGGTCCGGGCGATCCGCCAGCATCCTTCCACTCGGCCACTACGAAGCTGGCGTCCACCGAACCGATGACGTTTCCTGTCAGCGGTGGCGCAATCATTGGGGAACTCATATTCAAAATCGAGCCTGCCGCCTACTTGGCTGCGTCCTGCGCCCAGTTCGCCAGCATCGTCAGGAAGGGATTGGCCGCCGGCGGCGGATCTACCTTGCCGGTCAATGCCGCTTTGAATGTCACCATGTGCCCGTAAAACTCTCGCGTAGCGTCTTTATCCTGCTTAATGACTGCCCCATTCAGGCTCACGCCCGCGAATACTCCGCGAGCACGGGAATAGGTCAACACCTGCGCGCGCATCTTCCAATCGGTGTTGCCTTCGGCGTGACGACCCACCGGGCCTGCAGCCACCGACGCGTCGGCGCCGAGCGCAAACTGGCTCGAGAGAAGATGCTGCATGCCGTCGTTGTTCATGATCAGCATTACCAGGTCGACCGCCTGTCCGCCGATCTGAAAACCAATGCTGCCTCCGGTCATCATGAAAAACGCCGGCGCGCTCCAACCCTTCGGCGCGCGACAACTCGCCAGCCCGCGGCCGTATTTCGCGCCCACAATGAATCCGCCTTTTAACAGAGACGGAACCACCGCCACGCACTCCGCTTTGCTCAGAATTTCCCGCGGAATTCCAGAGTCGGGAGCCGACTCGATTTGATTCAGCACGTCTGCGGCCGCTTGGACACGGTCGGTGGCCTTCGATTCTTTCGCCTGATCATCCGCGGCAAGAGCCAAGCTGCAGAAAGACAGCAATAGGGTTAGCCGAACAAGGTTTTTCATTGGTCCTCACCACAAAGTTTTGGCTGAAATCTGGCGATTCGATTGTAAATGAAGTCTGCTTTTGGAGGCTGATTCAGAAGGTTCTGGGCGGTAACGTATGCTTGGAGAAAGACCGGAAGGCAGCCGGCCAAAAAGCGAAGAACGAACAAAAAAATGCGGGGCTGAAAGTAGTGACCCTAATCGCCACTCTCAACCCCGTCTCCCAGGTTCTGTGGTAGGTAAGGCAAGTATGCCCCACCCACTAAAGCCCAACAAGATTACGAAAGTAAGGTCTCAGAAGGAACGCCGAACTTGCCAGTAGCGCCGGCATCCTGCCGGCTGTCGGGGGGGCAGGTTGCCCGCGCGGACGCAATCCGTTACTTCGTGGCAACCATCGAATGTGTAATCGCATGCACCGACAATGCAATCCGGTTCTGCACGCCAACCTTGCGCATCAGTTTCGCCACGTGCGCCTTCACCGTGCGCTCCTCAATCCCTAACTGGGCGCCAATCTCTTTATTCGAGCGGCCCGCCACCAGCATCTCCAGCACTTCTTTCTCGCGGTCAGTGAACGTGACTCGCCCCGCCGGGAAAATCCGGCCGGGAGCCGAGGACACGCGCTCGATGAACATCGACAACACTTTGCGCGGGGCCCATACCGATCCCTGATTCACGATGCGAATCGCCTGCGCGAACTCCGCCGGTGTGGCGGCCTCGTCGACATACCCTTTAGCGCCTGACGCGATCGCTTTCAGAATGGTTTCCTCATCGATCCCGGAACCAGTCACGATAATCCGCAGATCCGGCCGCGTGGCCTTCAGGCTGGCCATCACGTCAAACAAGTTCTGCCCATTACGGTTGCCGAGCAGGATGAGATCAATCGCTTGCAGCGTGCTGATCTCGGGCAGTGCCGCGGAAATAAGCTCGAACTCGGGCTCGGAGTCGAACAAGGCGCGGAACCCAACAAAGCGCAGTGGATCACTTTCCACCACTGCGATTCGGATTACTGGTTTTCTCGCTACTGCTGCTTTCATAGGTATCCCTTATTAGGGTATTAGATTCTGCTACTAGCATAGTTAGAATTCGGCACAATGCAAAGAGATCGTGACCGAAGTGAAATTACGGGAGTAACATGGAAAAACACGCCTGAACGCATCCTGGGCGGCTCATTGTCAGGCAAAGTGGTGGATTCCATCGCGTCCCACCTCAAAAGCCTCATCACACGGAGAAACCGTTCGCATGAACAGTTCGACGCAATCGTGGACTACCCTCGCTGCATTCGTACTCATCTCCTGCTGGTTGCTCGCCCCACCAGCGTCCGCTCAGCAAGGCGAGCCCGGTGCGCCTCACCCCGAGCAAAATGGGTCTTCGACGTACCAGCCCAAATTCCGCGGCGATCCGGCCCGTTCCGACTCCGAATTCGCCGCGCTGGCTTACATGCACGTCGTGATTCGCGCCCAGGGCCAGTTCCAAAGACGATACGACCACTTCGCTACCACGCTCGCCGAGCTCGTGCATTCCGGCACCTTCACCAAGCGCATGGTTAACCCCGACCGTGGCGACTACACAGCGAGCTTCAAGGGCAAAAAGGACAGCTACATCCTTACGATGACCCCGAAGAATCTCGACGCCCAGCACCGTTCGTTCTATGCGGAAGACGACGGCAAAATCCACGGCGACGAAACCAAGGCGGCAGACGGAGGTTCCCCCCTAGTCAAATGACATCCATAGGGACGGTCCCCAATTTCTGCTGGTTCTCTCACCATCATCCGATCACGATCATCCGATCATTGCCAGCCCCGTCGCCCCTGTGTTAGCCTCTTGCTTGAGGAATCACTTTGCATCACAAAGTACCACCGACGGGGCTCGACCGCAACGAAACCGAACTTTACCGACGGCTGGATCCTGGCCGGCTCCCGAACCACATCGCCATCATCATGGACGGCAACGGGCGCTGGGCCAAGCGGCGCCACCTGCCGCGCGTTGCCGGACACCGCTCCGGAGTGACCGCTGTACGCTCGACGGTCGAAACTGCGGCGCGCATCGGCATTCCCGCCCTCACGCTCTACGCATTTTCCGAGGAGAATTGGAAAAAGCGCCCGCAGAGCGAAGTCGACTTCCTGATGGGCCTATTGAGTCGCTACTTGAAGGCGGAGGTTCCCATCCTCAACAAGAACAACATTCGCCTGGAATATATTGGGCGGCAACATGAACTGCCGCCGGACGTACAGGAACGCATGGAGTGGGCGCGTGAGGCGACTTCGCGCAACTCTGGCATGGTGCTCACGCTGGCTCTCAACTACAGCGCCCGCAGCGAATTGGTCGACGCGTTCCGCTCGATCGTGAGCGCGGCTGCGCTGAACGGTGGACTGGATCATCTCGAGATTGATGAGGAGACGGTTGCCCGACATCTGTATACGCGGAATCTACCCGACCCGGACCTTGTAGTTCGGACCTCGGGCGAGATGCGCTTGAGCAATTTCCTGCTCTGGCAACTCGCCTACGCCGAAATTTATGTCACCCCCACTTTATGGCCGGATTTTCGCGGCCTGCACCTGCTAGAAGGCATTGCCGAATACCAGAAGCGAGAGCGCCGTTACGGCGGTTTAAACCACGGCGACGGACAAGCGCATCGGCAGCCTGCCTTGGCGACGACCGGAAAAAAATCCTAGCCCTGCCTGGGGTGGAGTTCAGCGAACGCAAATTCCTCTGTGATCCTCTGTGCCCTCTGTGGTTAAAATCTTCCGTTCGTGCAAAGATCGTAATCCCGTGCTCAAACGCATCGCGACCGCGCTCGTCCTGATTCCGATTGTGCTGGTTCTCATTTTGCGCGCGCCGGTTCCCGCTGTAGCCGTTGTCGCGGCCGTGGTTGCGCTGCTGACCATCCACGAATTCCTGAAACTGACAGAATCTTATGGCGTCAAACCGCTGCGCCTCCCGACCTACATCTACGGTGGAGTCTTCTTTCTGCTGTTGGCTCTCAATGTGGGAAACGAGAAGCCGCTGCTTTCCACCGCGATCTTTGTCTACTGCCTAGGATTTGCAGCGGCGATGGCGCCGTTTGTCGCGCTTAGTATCCTGATGCGGCGGCAAGACCTGTGCAGCGGATATCCGGCGGCAGCAGCGTCGGTGTTCGCGTTCACCTACATCGCGCTGCCGATGGGGATGCTGGTGCAGCTTCGCCAACAATGGGCGGGCGCATTCTATCTGTTGTATTTGCTGCTGGTAGTTTGGGCGGGAGATATTTTCGCATACTTCGTCGGCAAGTCCATCGGTCGGCATTTGATGTCGCCGCGCATCAGTCCGAAGAAGACCTGGGAAGGAGCAGCCGCTTCGCTCGTGGCCAGCGTCGGCGTAGGATGGTCGCTGTTTCATTACGCTCTGCCCTTGAGTTCAGCGTTATTAAGAATCGGCCTGATCCAGCAGCGCGACGGTCTGTTCGGCTTGGAGCAGCCCGCGATGGGCCCGATCATTCTCCTCACCGTCGCGCTCAATGTGGCCGCCCAACTTGGCGATCTGGTGGAGTCGCTCATCAAACGCGGCGCGGACGTGAAAGACTCCGGAACCATTCTTCCTGGTCACGGCGGCATGCTCGATCGCATCGATGCCCTGCTATTCGCCGCTCCGGTCCTGTGGTTCTACACGGCCTGGCGAGTGATGCACTAATCGCCACACCCTTCCCAACTAAGCGCGGTCGAAACGCGTAAAATAAGATGTCTATCCCAGTTCCCGTTTTTGACCGCTTCGTATCAATCATGAAACGCATTGCCATCCTCGGTTCGACGGGCTCGATCGGGCGCAGCACACTCAGTGTGGCCGAATCCTACCCGGACCGTTTTCAGATTGTGGCACTAGCCGCCGGCGGCAATATCGAATCGGCGTTGGAGCAAGCCCAGCGCTGGCATCCGCGGGTGATCTCGATGGCATCGGAGTCCGATGCAGACACTCTACGATCCCGCCTCAAGAAGGAAGGCCTCGGCGAAATCGAAGTCGTGCATGGGGCGGCTGGGACGGTTCGAGTGGCTACACACTCCGAAGTAGACTTCGTCGTCAGCGCCATCGTGGGCGTCGCTGGCCTCGAGGCGACCTACGAGGCCGTGCGCGCCGGCAAGAGCCTCGGACTTGCCAACAAAGAATGTCTCGTTGCCGCCGGGGAGTTGATCACCGCTGAGGCTCGCAGGCAGGGCAAGCCTCTGCTCCCCATCGACAGCGAGCACAACGCCGTGCATCAATGCCTGCGTGGCGGGCGCATGGACGAAGTCGAACGCATCTGGCTGACCGCTTCCGGTGGTCCGTTTCTCAACCTGCCACACTCGGAGTTCGCCTCCATCACGGTCGAGCAGGCGCTCAATCATCCCACCTGGAAAATGGGCCGAAGGATCACGATCGACTCTGCCACCCTCATGAACAAAGGGTTTGAGGTGATAGAAGCGTGCAGACTATTTCACATGCCGCCGGAAAAAGTGGAAGTAATTGTCCATCCCCAGTCCACAATCCATTCCATGGTGGAGTTTGTGGATGGCAGCATACTTGCTCAATTCTCCGTGACCGACATGCGCTTGCCGATCCTTTACGCCCTAACATATCCCGAGCGGATTCAGTCGGATATGCGCTTTGCGGTGAGTGACTTGCGTCATCTGGACTTCGCCCCTCCAGACCTGAAAAAATTCCCTTGTCTGCGTCTCGCCTGCGAGGCAGCCGAAGCCGGCGGCGCAAAAACGGTGGCGCTGAACGCTGCGGACGAAGTGGCCGTCGCCGCCTTCTTAGAGGGCAGTATCCGCTTCGACGAGATTCCCAGGATTATCGAAGACGTTCTGGCGGAAACCAGCTCAGGGAAGTTGGAGTCGATTGCGAAAGTGTTGGAGGCGGATGCCGAGGCCCGTCGATTGGCAGAAAACAGGGTGTCCAAAAAGAAACAGCCTCGGGCAACATCTTTCGTGTAGTTTTGGAATCTAAACGACTTGGGGAGCGCGCATCTCGATTATGTCTGATTTCTTGACCTCTCTGGTAGCGGTGGTTGCCGTCCTAGGTTTCATGATCCTGATCCACGAGTTCGGCCACTATGCCGTGGCCAAGTGGCTGGGCGTGAGGGTCGAGCAGTTCGCCATCGGATTCGGCAAGCGGCTGATCGGCTTCCGCAAAGGCGACACCGACTATCGAATCAACGCGATCCCGCTCGGTGGCTACGTCAAGATGAGCGGCGAGAATCCGATGGACGAGCGCTCCGACGATCCGCGCGAGTTCATGAATCATCCCCGCTGGCACCGCTTCCTGGTCGCCATTGCCGGGCCGCTGATGAACATCCTGCTGGCGGTCGTTCTGCTCACCGTCGTCTACATGGTGCACTACGAATATCCAGCAGTCTATGACGAGCCGCCTGTCATCGGATGGGTGCTGAAGGACACCGCCGCGGCCAAAGCTGGCTTCCAAATCGGCGATCGCATTACGCGCATCGATGACGTGGAGAATCCCACCTGGGAGCAGGTCGAACTGAAGGAAGCGTTGAGCCCGGGTCAGCCTCTGAATGTCACTATAGACCGCGAGGGGCGCACCATCGAAAAGACGATCGTTCCTGAGGCCATGGGCGTCGATCAGATTGGATATGCGGGCTGGGCGCCGAAAGAAGGTGTCGTCACCATCGTAGACCTGGTCGACGGGATGCCGGCCCAGAAGGCGGGATTGAAGGAAGGCGATCAGATTCTGAGAATGGACGACAAGCCGGTGCCTGCACTGGCCGCCATGATCGAGAGCCTGAAGATCACAAAAGACAAGCCGATCGCGATCACCGTCGAGCGCAAGGGCGAGCAGAAGACTTTCAGCGTTCAGCCTGTGCTTACCGATAAGTGGTACCGCATCGGCATCGGCAGCATGCAAATGAAGGTGAAGACGCTTCCCTTCGCGGAAGCCTTGAAGCTCTCGCTGCATGAGAACCGGCAGAACGGGTTGCTGATACTTGAACTTGTTAAGAAAATGGCGCAGCGCAAGATTTCTATGCGCTCGATCGAAGGCCCGATCCGAATCGGCCAGGCCGCGGGCGAAGCAGCCCGTCGCAAAGGCTGGACTCCTCTGATGGGATTGACCGCTGCCATCAGTCTGAATCTTGGTATCTTCAACTTGCTGCCGATCCCCATCCTGGATGGCGGCGTCATCTTGTTCCTGCTCATCGAGGGCCTAATGCGCCGGGACATCAGCATGAACATCAAGGAACGCGTGTACCAGGCAGCGTTCGTCTTCCTCGTGCTCTTCGCGGTGATGGTCATCTACAACGACTTGATGAAGACCATTCCGGGGCTCGCCGACAAACTTCCTTAGACAACTCCGACCGAAATGCGAAGCCGGCAGCTGATGTTCAGCCGCCGGCTTGTTGGTTTCCGGTTCGTCTCGTTGAGTCCCTCACCATTACGCACTTCTGCTTTCGCGGTGTGCAGTCTTGTGTGGCGGGAGCAGTCGCCTCGACTTTGGCTGGCAAACCGATGCTCCGGCGCCGCCGGCTGGCGGGCGTTTCACGGCTCGAAGGCCGGCGGCTGCCTGCCCGGCTTGCTTGGTGTGCGCTATCTGAGCAGGCTGAGCCAATGCGTTGAATGGATCATCGCTGGTTACGGCATTCGGCAGACCTTGAAGGGCGCTTTGAAACTTCGACCACGCGTTCCCGCTCTGGTCACCCGTCAGCTTAGCGTAGAGCTGGGCAAGAGTTCCGGAGTCTCCCAATGCCACCATCACCGGGGCAATCTGATCGAGACTGTGCCCCAGGCTCATCAGCCAGGAAAGAAATGCCATGCCGCACCCGATGCTATCGGCGTTCTGGTCCGTTGGGTCCGTCTGGTCGACGAAGTCCGGTTCGCCATCCTGCACCCACTGCGGAGCCGTCGCGAAATCCGACAGCGCATTGTTGCTGACGACCGTGGCGCACCAGCGCGAGAGCGCTTCGCCGGTGCTCAGGCCGCAGAGGTTTCCGTTCATCGAACACTCGCTCAGTTCCGCCTCAAACAACGCGGAGACTCGCGCTGAACTCCCGAACGACGCGTCAACTTCGATCGCCGCTCCGGTGGTGTAATCGCAACCCAGGTGGTCGGCGCCGCCCGTGCCATCCGTGGCGCCGCCGAGGGCAAAGACTATTGCGCTGACCGGGCCGCCAGCGGTGCCAAAGATCGTGTCATTCGCCGTGACCACGCGATCGGCGTCGTTGAGCAGATCCTGGGCATTCTGCAGGCCCGATTGGCCGAGCGACGGATCTACGTATACCGTAACGCGGCCGCTCGGACTGGTTCCCACGAACTGCGAAGTGCCTTGGTAACTGGGCCATGCCGGCGCGGCAGGACCGCTAATATCAACTGGTTTCTTCCCGCTGCGCGGGGCCTTAATGCGGTGATTTGGACTCATAAGAAGAACCTCCATTTCGGACAAATCTATAGTGAGGAATCGAAGCGGCGCGTTGCAGCCCCGTCGTTCAGCCAGAGGTGGGACCGGTCGTTCTTACAGCTGCACTGGAATGGTAAGTCCGATGATTTCACAGTCGCGGAGCGAGAGCAATCCGTTACAGAGTCCAAATCTGACACCGAAGGACACGGGGCATAGATCGCATAATTTTTTTCTGTCGAAGCCTGTAAATCTATGATTCCGTTCAAGTTAGTTCCTAGAGATGCTCTCGCTCGCCGTCACAATGTTGATATGCAAGGACTTACACGCAGAATATTCCGGAATGAGGGGTTAGATGCAAACATCTAGGCGAACTTCCCAGTCTTTCCGTTCTCCTCATTGCTGATTTCGTGCATGATCTCAGTTTGCGCTTTCCATTCTCGCGGTGAAGATTGTTGGTCACAGCAATGACATATTTTTTTCTGGGGAAAACTGTCGAAAACTCGAAGACCCTTGCCCGAAGAAACGACAATGCTTGCTAGCCAAGGACTACGGGTCGCAACGCAAGCGGTATTCGCGTGGTTCCTTTGGCGCTTCGCCAGGGCATGTATTTGCACAGCGGACTATACTGTGGTCGGCATACGGTTCGAGGAGAACATCTTGAGAAAACCCTTAAGAATGCTAGCGGTTTTGTCGGCCTTATTCGCGATGTTCCTCAGCGGAGAGCCGACTCATGCGCAAGCCGACACACTGAAAATCGGGTTTTCGGCAGAGGCGATGAAAGGAGAGCGTTGGCAGACGGACCTGAGTTCTTTTGAGGCGAGGGCTAAACAGTTAGGGGCCAAAGTGATTTCCAGCGATGCTGACGGAGACGATGATCTTCAGTTCCGGCAAGTGAAGGAAATGATCCAGGCAGGCATCCAAGTGCTGGTTTTACTTCCTCGCGATACAACGAAGGCTAGCCGGATGGTTGATGCCGCGAAGTCGGCTCGTATCAAAGTCATCAGCTACGATCGTCTGGTCCAGAACAGCGATGTCGATGTCTACGTCAGTTTTGACCGGGTCGAGATCGGCAGGATGCAGGCGGAATATCTGGCGAAACTTGCGCCCAAAGGAAATTATGTACTGATCGCGGGCTCTCCCGACGACGAAGGCGCCAAGACTCTGCACGACGAACAGATGAACGTCTTGCGGCCATATATTGATCGCGGCGATATTAAAGTGGTCGCCGACGGGTACACCAAAGACTGGCTGTCTTCCGAGGCATACGTTCATATGCTGGAGGCGATTGATTCCGCCAAAGCAAACATCGCTGCAGTTCTTGCTTCGAACGATGCAATGGCGTCAGGCGCGATTCAGGCTCTGCGCGAACATAATTTGGCAGGAAAGGTTTTTGTTTCCGGACAAGATGCAGATTTGGTCGCGATTATATCGATCGCCCAGGGCACGCAAGCGATGACTGTTTACAAGCCCATCCCGGACGAAGCGGCAAGAGCCGCGGAGGCCGCGGTTCACCTGGCGAAGGGGGAAAAGACCGGCGCGCATGGAACGATGAGCAATGGCAAGATCAACGTGCCGACCATCCTGCTGAAGCCGGTGCTGGTCACGAAGGACAATATTAAAACAACGGTCGTCAAAGACGGATTCCAGACGCTGAAAGACATTAACCAGGGGCTGCCGAAGGACGAGCAAATCAATTAGCGTATTTCCTCTTGTTGCCTCTGCTCGGAATGGAGAAAGCGTTCTTTCGTCAAAATAAGGGGAGAAAAGACCGCAATCACTTCACCGCAGAAGAGAAAGTGGCCATCCTGAGGCGACACCTCCTAGACTAAGGTCCCAGTTTCCGATGTGGGCAGGTTCGGCGTATCCAGGTTTAACCGGCACAACTAAGCGGTAATTCCGGCGTGGAGTCCGGCGTCCCTGGCATCGCGTTGAACGGGCGACGAATAGGTTCCGACCTGGTCGGGTCAACCTGCCATAGACTCGATCGCGCGCCACACGTCTGGAGGGAGCGTCAGTTTGAGGCTGGCGAGATCCTGCTTCATGTGTTCGGGGCTGGAAGTACCGGCTAACGGCAGCACACCGACGGCGCGCGCGAAGCTGAAGACTACCTGCGCTGGCGTAGCATTCAACTGCGCTGCCAGAGCGATCAGCGGAGGATGTTGCAGCACCTCGGGATTCGCAGTGAGCAGCGAAAATCCCTGATAGATAATCTTGCGCTGGTGGCAGAACAGGCGTACTTCACGGTCCCAGCCTAGACGGGCGAAGCAGCGATTTTGCACGAACACGGGAAGTTCGGCGTGGGCGGCCTCCATCTGCTGCAGATGGGACAGTGAAACATTGCTTACACCGAGCAGGCGCGTGCGTCCGGCATCGCGCTCTTTTCTCATCGCGTCCCAGACCTCAGCATCTGTATCGGTCCAGTCGTAGCTCGACGAAGGCCCGTGCAGCACGTAGCTGTCGACATGGTCGGTGGCTAGATGCTCGAGCGAACTGGCTAACGATTGCGCGACCTGTACGGTGACACTGGCGGCGGGATCGTAGGGCAGGCGGTGATCTTGACCTCTCGGGTAGGTAAATTTCGTTTGTAAGAAAAGATCTGCACGGGTTGCTATTCCAGCACGATAGGCCGTCCGAAGGCCTTCGCCGACTCCGGCTTCGTTGTAGTGCCGGCGCTGGTTGGCGGTGTCGACCGCGCGAAAGCCTGCATGCAGTGCGAGTTCGGTGAGGGTTGCGGTGCGGTCTTGCTTCCAGGCCGTGCCGTAGAGAAAATCGGGGATCGGTGGCTCGTCGGTGGGCATCGCGCCATTGTTTCATGAGCGGCGCAATGGAAATTTAAAGGACACTGAGAAACACAGAGACCCTCGATGAGTGCGATAAAAAGCAGTTGATCGCGCCTTGTGGCGCAGTCACTGGTGCCAGAAACTTGTCGCTGGGCCGCGCTGTTTTGCGCATCGAAACCATTCCACACGGGGCCAGAGCCATGGCAGCACTGCTCGTCCTCCTCGACAAAGCCGTTAAACTTTTG
>Ga0209006_10000439_pt1 | contig 40386 bp, 41 predicted proteins | sample JacPin_JW_Ref_O2_FD_188567 | JGI IMG/M metagenome (GOLD analysis project Ga0209006, IMG submission 188567) | Forest soil microbial communities from Algoma, Ontario, Canada - Jack Pine, Ontario site 1_JW_Ref_O2 (SPAdes) (version 2) | ecosystem: Environmental > Terrestrial > Soil > Boreal... | reverse complement strand
GACCTGATGATTCAGGGCCTGCAGGCTGCTCCATGCTTCGCCGGCCGAGGGCACATAAATAAGCGCCAGCAGAATTCCGGTGACCAGTTGCAGAATAAATACGGTGAGCGCGGCGCTGCCAAAGACGTAGAACCAGCTCGCCGTGCTGCGCGGCACAGGATGGCCGGCCGCTTCGCGAATTGGCGCTGCCAGCTGCAGTCGATGATCGAACCATTCGCCAATTTTTGTAATCAGGCGCATGGCGGTTTCTCCGAAGTCAGACTTGCCACCGGGTCGCCGGGGGTTGGCAGCTGTCCGGCGCTAATCGTGAGCACTCCGTTTTCGATTTTGTAGGGATATTCGAAAAGGCCACGCTCTGGCGGGCCAGACGCACGTGAGCCGTCCCGGTAATATGCTCCGCCATGACACGGGCACATGAAGAGGCCGGATTGCGGAAACCAGCGGACGGGGCAGCCGAGATGCGCACAGTTGACTGCAAACACCTGAAATTGATCGCCGGCGATTCGGCGCACCCAGCACGCGGTATCTACAGTCTTTCCATCGGTCGGCATGACCAGGGGATTGCGAAAAGTAGCCATCCTCGTTTCTCCCTCAGGAAAATTGCCGACGTCTCCCAGGCGCACCCACGAAAGATAGCCATTCTCACGACCACGAGTGATTGAGGAAAAAAGAAAACGCGCAATCGGCAGAGCCAATACGATCGCAGCGAATCCGTTGAACAGGATTCCCAGTTTCATGAAAAATCCGCGTCGCGAAAGGCTGGCGTCGGCCGGCTTAGCCGTCTCAGTGTTCGTTGCCATCTTAAATTTCTCCGTTACTTTTCCGGGTGTTGCGCCTTCGATTGTTGCGTATCGTTCAAAGCGGAATAAGGCTGCCCCGGATTCTCGGCACGCCGAGACACCAGCCAGGCGACTACATCCGTGATTTCCTGATCGGTCATGGAACGTCCGGGAACATTGCCGCGCCAGTCGGGTGCGCCTAATTCCGGCCTGCCGGTGATCACCATCGTACGCAGTCCCTGATTGCTGACCAGCGCGAGGAATGAATCGTTCGTGATGGCGCTTCCCTTGGGCGTTCCCGCTCCTTCGGAACCATGGCAGGATGCGCAATATGTTCCAAAAACAAGTTGGCCGTGATCGACATTCCCGGCGACTTTTGCCGCATATGAGGGTGGATTGGCCCCATCGAGAACTTGTTTGCGTCCCCAGCGGGAGAGGATTCCAGTCGAAATCACCTCGATCTGCTGCTCGGTGAGCATTCCCCCGGCACCCTGCACGAAGGCAGGCATCGAAGTTCCGTGAACGCCGTTGGCGACAATGTTGCGCATAGTGGCTTCGTCGATGATGGCAAGATAGACGGGATTGGCCAGGGCAATCGATGCTCCGCCACGGCCTTCCGCGCCGTGGCAGCCAGCACAGTTCTGCGCGTAGAGAGTTCCGAAGTCCGAAACCTGGCTCGGGGCGACTGGCTCTGAATTGGTTTGCGGTTGGCCATCTGGAGTGCTGCAAGCAGCGAGCATCACGAGGCTGAGGAACGCGAGCGTGGAGAGAGAGCTGATCCGTTTCATCTTCATCAGTGGTTCCTCCCGCTCTCTCGTGGCGGACTAATTCCAGGGGCTTCGATTCCTGCCCGCATAGCAAACGAAAGATTCTCGCGGGTAGGGAAGCTCGGCTGGCGCACGACCACAAGTCCGGCAACGACTCCGAAAGCCACTTGCGAAGCCATGAACCAGAGCCAGTCGATATGACTCGCGAGCAGTGGATTCAGCAGTCCCAGGATTGTGTAGAGCAGCCCTGACCACAGCACCGGGGCGATGAGTCCTCCAAGCACAATCGGACGGCGCGGGAACATGGGCAGCATCGCGCCGTAGAGCAACCCCACAAAGATGGATACAAGGCCGTGCAGAAAAAAGGCAATCGCGAAAGCATCAGCATGAAATGAATTCAGCTGCGAGGGTACAAGTCTTAGGGACTCCCGATAAGCAACTGCGGCCAGGAGGTTGATGGGGTACCAGATGCTACCGGCTTTCAGCACGCCGTAAGCACACGCCAAGATGGCCATTGCGATGCTGCCCGCCAATCCTCCCTTCACCCCTGCCGAGATCGGATAGGTGCGAATCGGGAGCCAAGCGCGCAACTGACCCGGCAGAACAGGCAGTCGGTCCACAGCTCGTCGCGCAGTGGTCAAGCGGATATCTTCGGGGAGGACCGGTACAACTTCTTCTTGCTCGTGCGGGAGGACTTCACGGAACCAGCCGATAGAGCCTGCCAGCGACAGCAGGGCGCCAAGACAGCTTACGGACATGCTCGTCACAAGGCCCGCGAACAGCAACGCCACTCCAAAGGCCAAAATGAACGGCCACGCTGTCGGCGCCGGGACTTCAATTTCGCGCGGAGTGCGGGGACCCTCGTTCAATTCCTCCATGGCCGATCGTGTTGGCATGTATACCTCAGCGTCCGAGAACGTAAACAACAGTGAAAACCACAACCCATACGGCATCGACGAAATGCCAGTACATCGAGAGCACCGCGATGCGATCGGACTGGCTCACTCCCATACGGCCGGTCAATCCGAATATCGCGACCAGCGAGAGCATGATCAGACCTGCTGTGACGTGAAAGGCATGCAAGCCGACGAGTGAGTAATAGGTTGTCCCAAACAGGTTGGTCGAGATGGTGAGTCCGTGGTCGTAAATCAGCCGGCGCCATTCCTGGGCCGTGCCGTAGAGGAACGCTCCACCGAGCGCAATGGTCAGCAGCCAGAAGCCGAGGAATAGTCGCGTGTAGTCCCGCTCTAGCGACTTCGCCGCGAGGTGAATGGTGAGGCTGCTCGACAACAAGCAAATCGTGTAGAAGATGGGAGTCTCAAGCACTTCTCGCGGCGTCGGTCCCGTGATGCTCTTTCCCAGATAGAAAAGATAGGCAACGACGAATATGGTGAAGATCGCCGACTCGGCGATGATGAGGCCGGCCATCGCCACTTTCCCGCGGGATGGTAGATGCCACTCGGCCGCTGGATTCGGAAATGAAGGTGTGGTCGTCACTGCGCTCATATGGTTCGTTCACTCATAACGGCTGTCGGGATCTTCGGGATGCTTCAGGTCCCACAAGGGGCGGCGGCTTGCGACTGTCGGAACCGTCGCAAAGTTATAGGCTGGGGGCGGCGAAGAGATGGACCATTCCAGCGTCCATGCGTCCCAGGGATCGTTGCCGGCTTGGGCTCCCTTGAAATAAGAAATGATAAGGTTTGTCAGAAACACGAGAATCGCAATTGCTTGAATGAACGCGCCAATCGAAACGATGAGGTTCAAGGTATCCCAACCGCGGCCGGGCTCGTAGGTATAGATCCGACGCGGCATCCCGAGCAGTCCCGGGATGTGCATCACGTCGAACGTCAGGTGAAAGCCAATCAAGAACAGCCAGAAATGCCATTTGCCGAGGCGTTCACTCAGCATCCGGCCAGTCATTTTGGGGTACCAGTAATAAAACGCTCCGAAAAGTGCGAACAGAATTCCGCCTACGATCACATAATGAAAGTGCGCGACCACAAAGTAGGAAAGGCTCAGCTGCCAATCGAAAGGCGAGGCAGCCATCATGATGCCGGTGAGACCGGCAATGAGGAATTGGAATAGAAATGCGATGCTAAACAGCATCGGCGTCTTGAATTGGATCCTTCCGCCCCACATCGTGCCGATCCAGTTGAAAATCTTAATTCCGGTGGGGATGCCTACCGCCATCGTGGTCAGGGTGAAAAAGCTGTTGGCATAGGAGTTCATTCCAATCGTGAACATGTGGTGCGCCCAAACGCTCATGCTGACAAACGCGATGCACACGGTTGCGGCGACCATCACCGGATACCCGAAAATCGGTTTGCGTGAAAATACCGGAATGATTTCCGACATGAAAGCAAAACAAGGAATGATCAGAACGTAGACTTCCGGATGTCCAAAGATCCAGAAGAAGTGCATCCAGAGAACTGCCGATCCGCCGGCCTGGGTATCGAAGAAATGGCCTCCCAGGTATCGATCGATGAGCAGCATGATTTGAGCGGCCGACAGCGGAGTAATCGCAATCAGAACCATTCCCGCCATCACCAGGTTCATCCACACCAGCAGCGGCATGCGATTGAGCTTCATACCTGGGCATCGCAGGCACAGAATTGTCGCAATGATATTGATGGCCGTTCCGATGCTGCCAAACCCGGAGACGAGCAGCGCCAGAGTCCAATAGTCCGAACTATGACCGGGCGAAAAGGCTCGTGCGCCTAATGGCGCGTACGACCACCAACCCACATCCGGTGCGCTTCCGGCACCGTACAAACCGCTTCCTCCAAAAAAGCTGAAATACAAAAGAAGTGCTCCCAGAAACGACAGCCAAAAACTGAAAGCATTCAGGCGCGGAAAAGCCATGTCGCGCGCACCGATCATCAAGGGGACCAAGTAGTTCGCAAATCCAAACAGCACTGGCATGGCCACGAAGAAAATCATGGTTGTCCCATGCATGGTAAACATCTGGTTGAAGACTCCCGGAGAAACGAAGTTGTTGTGCGAGTGCATCAGCTGGATACGAATGATGAGAGCTTCGACTCCTCCCACTGCGAGGAATAACAGAGCCGAGCCAATGTAGAGAATCCCCAGCCGTTTGTGATCGACCGTGGCTAGCCATTGATGAAGCTGGTCGACCCAAGGCCTGGCTTCGGCCTGGCCGACCGGAACGGTGATCACATTGGAGGACATAATCAGCTTTCCAAGCGTTCTAGTGCAGCGTTTCCATGTAACTCACCACGGCATTCAGATCCGCTTCGCTCAGTTGCATGGCGGGCATCAGCGACCCGGGTTTGATGGCTTTGGGGTTTTGGATCCAGAGACGGAGGTTGTCGGGAGTATTTTCAGCGGCGCCCGCTGCAATCGTGGCACGACTCATCAAATGGGTCAGGTCAGGGCCAAAGCGTCCGTCTGCTGAGGTTCCGCCCACCGCATGGCAGTTCATGCAGGCATTACGTTCAAACACTCGCCGGCCCGCGATGGCGGCAGAGTCTTCGACCGCGGGCTTCTGTTGAGAACGCATCCAGGCGGCAAAATCTTCCGGTCCATCTACAGAAACGCGGAGCAGCATCTTGGCGTGTTGTATTCCGCAATACTGTGCACATTGACCAACGAAGACTCCTGTGCTTTGCGGGTCCATCCACATTCTGTTGGGATGGTTGGGGATGAGGTCTGTTTTACCGGCGAGCTCCGGCACCCAAAAGCTGTGGTCGGTGTCGGCCGAGAGCAATTGCAGGAACGTCGGCGTCGGATGATCAGGATTGCTGACCGGAATGTGCAGTTCGTTGGCGGTGACGATCCCCAGCTTCGGATAGCGAAACTCCCACCAGTATTGATGTCCAATGACGGTGACTTCCATGGCGCCCACCGGTTCTGGAGCATCCTGGATAGCATGGATCACTCGGGCAGTGGCCAGGAATAGGACAACGACAATCAGGGTTGGAATGATCGTCCAGGCCAGCTCAATCTGCGTGCTTCCGTATACCTGAGCCGGCTCGCGGCCGGCATCCGCTGCTCGCCCACGGAACTTAACGACGGAATAGACCAGTAACACAAAAACCACGAGAAAGATGATTCCGGTGATGACAAGTACAAAGACTGACAAGTCCTTAATTGACTTGGCTGGGCTTGATGCGGGAGAGAAGACGTTCGTGCCATGACCGGGTGCAGGGTCGGGCGCGACTGCCCAAAGTGCGCTAGCAGACCAAAACAGGAGAAGTACGATCTGCCAACCGCTCCACAAACTCGGTTTTGTTCTTCGCGGCAACATTGCTCTTCTTCCGTTCTTCACTTCCGAAAAGCGCCCCATCCCCAGACTTCGCACTTTCTTCTAATTCCTACTGCAAAGCTCGCCAAAATCTTACCACCCAGAATTCAATTGAGTGGAGAGCAAGCGTGCTACCAAAGAGACAGGCGCTCGTATTTCCTGCATCGCAAATGCGATGGAAGGGAACACTCGCGAAATCCCGAGCGTTTAACCTCTAACCTCGCGAGGCGACTCATACATACCCCGCAGGCAGTGTCATCCTTGTGCCTCTTGCGTCAAGTGTCACCTGTGTTGTCACGCAAGGGTGGAAACCAGGCTCGACCTCACCCGATGAAGGGCAGTTTGTGACCACAAATCTCATGGCAGGCGAATTGCATGGAATCAATTGGCAGGGTTAGCCTAGCGGGAACGCGGACGCTGGGCGCGATACCGGGTCCACAAAGAATTCAGGAGGGTTCAATGTCGAAGAAAGTTGCGGACGTATTGTGGGAGATGCTGGCGAAGGCTGGTGTCAAACGCTGTTATGGAATCGTCGGAGACGCTCTGAATCCTGTGGTGGACGCGCTGCGCCGAAATGGCGGAATCGAGTTTATTCCCGTTCGGCATGAGGAATATGGAGTATTCGCAGCGGTTGCGGAGGCTTATTTCACCGGTAACCCAGTGGTAGTGTGCGGAACTGCGGGGCCGGGAGTTGTTCATTTGTTCAACGGATTGATGGACGCACGGAAAGAGGGAGCTCCCATTATCGCCATCGCGGGGGATGTGGAGTCGAGCATTATCGACACATCTGCGCTCGAGGAACTGAACCCGTACAAGTTTTTCGAACCGGTTTCTCTCTATACCGCACGGCTGGTTAATCCGGAGCAGTCCCGCGCTGTCATCAGCACCGCCATCCTCACGGCTGTTCTGGAAAAGGGTCCCACTGTTCTTGCCATACCTGGCGATGTCGCCTCCGCCGATGCTCCGGACCAGCCTGCAGACTTCACCGTTGCAGCGCCAGCTATCTTGAGACCTGCCGATACGGAGCTCGAAAAATTGGTGAGGATGATCGATGAAGCGAAAACGGTGGCGATCTTTGGTGGGGACGGTTGCAGAGAAGGTCGCGACGAAGTGGTTGAATTGGCGAGCAAGCTGAAGGCTCCCGTCGGCTATGCCTTCCGCGGGAAGCAATGGTTGGAGCATGACAATCCTAACGCAGTTGGCATGACCGGGCTGATCGGTTATGGCGGAGCCTACAACGCAATTAATGAAGCCGACCTCTTGCTCATGCTGGGCACGGATTTTCCGTTCTCAGAATTTCTTCCCGGCGCGAGTGTGAAAAAGGTTCAGATTGACAAAAACCCGAAGCACATCGGCCGGCGTACGGCGCTGGATCTCGGTCTGGTCGGCGATATCAAATCGACCGTCAGTGCATTGCTTCCAGCCGTGCGTGAAAAGACTGATGGAGAATTTCTCGCGAAGCAGATTGCGCATACAGAGTCCTTCCACACACTGCTGCAACACTATGTCGAGAAGGGACCGGCGATAAAACCGATACGCCCTGAATTCCTGGCCGCGACGCTCAGCGAACTCGCATCCGATGACGCGATGTTTTTTGCGGACACGGGTACGGCGTGTATCTGGCTTGCGAGACATATCTTCGGTGGAAAAAACCGCAGACTCTTTGGCTCATTCTCATGGGCGTCTATGGCCAATGCTGCACCGAACGCGTTCGGATGTGCTCTGGCATATCCCGGCAGGCAGTGCATCGCGTTATGCGGCGATGGAGGCTTCACGATGGGAGGGATGGGCGATCTGCTGACGCAAGTAGAACGACGAACTCCCGTGGTTCAAGTCATTCTCAACAACGAAAAGTTCGACTTTGTCCATATCGAGCAACAGGAGGCCGGCTTCATCCCGTTTGGCGTGGAGTTCAAGAATCCAAATTTTGCGAAGGTTGCTGAGGCAATGGGCGCGAAAGGGATTCGTATCGAAGACCCCTCGGACGTTCGAGAAGGTCTGGCTGAAGCGCTCTCCTACAAGGACGGTCCCGTGGTTGTCGACGCTGTTGTCGATCCCTTTGCGCTTGCCATGCCTTCGCATTCACCATTCCACACGGTCAAAGGCTTCACCCTCAGTTTCGCCAGGCAGGTGCTGAGCGGCAGGCTGGATACGGTAATCAAGGAGATGGAGCGAAACGTGGGAATCGTCTGAGGTCGCAGAAAGGAGGCGTTGGGGATGACTAAACCCATTCTGGTGGTAACTAGCCGTTATCCGAAGGAAGTTGAAAACCGTATCGACCGCGATTACGACGCCCGACGAAACCCGAACCAGTCTCTTTTCAGCCAGCAGCAGCTGCTTTCCGCGGCCGAAGGAGCCGACGCCCTGTTTATCACGCCGGCAGACCGGTTGGATTCCGGGTTTTTCCAGAAGGTCTCGCCCAGTGTAAAAATCATCGCCACATACTCGGTGGGTTTTGAGCATATCGATTTGGAAGCCGCCGCCCGCAGGAAAATTCCGGTCGCTTATACACCTGGTGTCAACAGCGAAGCCACGGCCGACATCGCCATGTTGCTATTGCTTGGGGCTTCGCGTCGAGCTTACGAGGCTCAGGAACTGGTTCGAACGGGAGCGTGGAAACCTCTGAGCCCCGACATGCTGCTGGGATGGCAAGTCGGTGGCAAGGTCCTGGGCATTTTGGGAATGGGGCGCGTGGGACAGGCCGTGGCGCGGCGAGCGCGAGGATTCGGAATGAAGATTCACTATTCCAACGGTTCGAAGTTACCTGCCGAAATAGCAGGGGATGCCGTCTACCACGCGGATCCGTCGGATCTGCTTCGCGCAAGCCAGTTCCTGAGCCTGCACGCTCCGGAGACTCCCCAGACCCGGCATTTCTTGAACTCGAAAGCCATCAGCCTTCTGCCTCCGGGAGCCATCGTGGTCAATACAGCTCGCGGAGGACTGGTAGTCGACGACGACCTGATCGCTGCTCTCAAAAGCGGGCGGGTCGCCGCTGCGGGACTCGACGTATTTGAGGGCGAGCCAAAACTTAACCCGGAATATGTCTCGCTGAAAAATACATTTCTATTGCCACATATCGGCAGCGCCACAATCGAAACCCGGACTGCCATGGGCATGCTGGCCCTCGACAATGTGGAAGCGGTGCTGAACGGGCGGCCAGCGCCTACCCTCATCCAGCCCTAGCAGCAGCTCGGCAACGTCGAAGCCGCGTCATCGTCTAGGCCACATCGTCGTCTGGTCCCATCAAGGACGAAAGCAATGAGCGAACGCAGGAAAGTAGTCATTATCGGTGGAGGGTTTGGTGGGCTTTCTGCCGCCCAGCACTTGAATTCAAATCTCGTCGACGTGACCTTGATCGACCGGCGGAACTATCATCTTTTCCAACCACTGCTCTATCAGGTTGCGACGGGCTCATTGTCACCGGGAGAGATCGCCTCTCCGCTTCGGAGCGTGCTGAGTCGGCAGAAAAATACTCGAGTCTGGCTCGGAACGATCGTCGACGTGGATCCTGATGCCAAACGCGTCATTCTCGCCGATGGGACCATCGTCCCTTACGATTCGTTGATCGTCGCTGCGGGATCTGAGACATCCCACTTCGGCCACAATGATTGGCAACAGTGGGCTCCCGGTCTGAAGAGCATTGAAGAAGCCACGACGATCCGACATAAGATTCTGTACGCGTTCGAGGTCGCCGAGCGCCTCTCGGATCCGAAGGAGCGCCGCGCCTGGCTTACATTCGTTATTGTGGGAGCAGGAGCCACAGGTGTGGAACTTTCCGGCGCCATCGCCGAGATCGCGCGCCAAACCCTGAAGAACGACTTCCGCTCGATCAACCCGGAAGAAGCGCAGATCATCTTGATGGACGGTGCACCTCGGGCTCTGATGTCGTTTTCAGAAGACCTCTCTGAGAAGGCAACCCGTTCGCTTGCCAAACTGGGCGTCCAGGTGCGGTGCGGCGCGATGGTGAAACACATCAACGAACAGGGTTTAGCGATTGAGTCTGAAAAGGGAGCCGATTCGATCGCGGCGAAGACGGTGGTCTGGGCCGGCGGCATCACCGCGTCGCCACTGGGGAAAATCCTGGCTCGCCGCACAAACGCGGAGACTGACAAGGGAGCAAGAGTCAAGGTAAAACCCGACCTCACGGTTCCGAACTATCCGGACATCTACGTAATTGGAGATCTGGCTTCAGCGACGGATGAGAAGGGAAGACCTTTGCCCGGACTGGCCCAGGTGGCGATGCAAGGAGGGGCATACGCCGCAAACGCCATACTACGAAAAGTGAAAGGCCAGCAGGAGCTTCCACCCTTTCGGTACTTCGACAAGGGGTCCCTGGCTGTGATTGGACGTGCAGCCGCGGTGGCCGACGTTTTCGGCACTCATCTTTCGGGGCTTATTGCCTGGCTAGTATGGGTGTTCATCCATCTTATGTATTTGGTGAATTTTCAAAGCCGTGTTCTGGTCTTTACTCAATGGGCGATTCAGGATCTGACATTCAGCCGTGGAGCCCGATTAATCACCGGCGCGGCTCCTACCGACTTTGATTTCACTCAAGATTTGTCGGGAATGCGCAGTGAGCGAGAGATCAAACCTGAAACTGTGAATGTGGCGCGTTGACTTTTGGACTTTTATCCGACTCGAGGCTGCTCGCTCCTCTACTTTAGTGCCGTTCGTGCGCTGGCAGCTTTCGCAGTTTCCGGATCGCATCATCCGATACAATCTATGCGACGGAGCCGCATGCAGGAACGCAGAAGCTTGGGACGTAGTTTTTCGCCGTACGTTTGACAGGGGCGCGGGGGATGGGTGCACAAGAGGTACCGACCGTATTCATTGTCGATGACGATGCAGACGTGCGTGAATCTCTTCAGGAACTCCTGGAGTCAGTCGGCCTAAACTCTCAGTCTTTTGGAAGTGCACAAGAGTTCTTGGCGGTTGGGCACGGTGATGGTCCCAGTTGCCTCATTCTGGATGTGAGGCTTCCCGGTATCAGCGGCCTGGACCTTCAGCACGAGCTGAAAAGAGGGAGAATCCGTATCCCCATTATTTTTCTCACGGCTCACGCAGACGTTCCGATGTCGGTCAAGGCCATGAAGTCTGGAGCCTTCGAGTTCCTTACCAAACCATTCAGGCATCAGGATCTGCTTGATGGGGTCCAGCGATCGCTCACTCGATCTCGCCTCCTGCGGGAGAAAGATCGGGAGTTAACTGAACTGCGACATCGTTGTGAAAGACTTAGCGTTCGCGAGCGTGAGGTAATGAACCTGGTCGTCACCGGGATGCTTAATAAGCAGGTTGCAGCGGAACTCGGTGCCAGCGAAGCGACCGTCAAAATGTATCGCAGCCAGGTCATGAAAAAAATGCAGGCCAAATCCTTGCCTGAGCTTGTCAGGATGGCGGACAAGCTCAAGTCCTTGTAACCCGTTGAGCCCCGCTGTCGGCATCGAATCATCAATCTCTCAATCCACCCAAAGTCGCGGCCTAGCCTAACTAAAGTCTAGTTTTGTTCACCCAAAGTTTGATTGCTCAAGGCTGTGCTTCACGCTACCCTTGCGGAATGCCGTTGGACAAGACGTCCAAATTGATTGCGATCATTGATGACGACGAGGCCATGCAGGATTCGTTGCGCGACCTGATGGAAGCGGCTGGGCTGGTCGCACAGTGCTTTGGATCGGCGGAAGAATTCCTCGAATCTGATTTGCATCGTAAGGCTGCGTGCCTGATCGTTGACATCCGCATGCCGAAGATGTCGGGCCTGGAGTTGCAGGCCAAGCTGAGAGAAGAGGAATGCAATACTCCGATCATCTTCATCACGGCTCATGGAGACGCCCGGATGCGTATTCAAGCCATGAGACGGGGCGCAGTTGAGTTTCTTGCAAAACCGTTCGATCATCAATTGTTACTCAAACGAGTTCGTTCTGCTCTGAATATGTGAACGGCTCGCGCCATCGCATTCGTGCGAGGCCTCAAGTTTAGGGGTTTCCGTGGCAGATCGTGCAACAATGACGAACGCTGGAACGGCCGATCAGGTCGAGCGAACGTTCGAGCGGATCATCGGCAGTAGCGCTGCTCTCGAGTCGGTCCTCACTCAGGTGGAGCAGGTTGCTCCCACAGATTCGACCGTTCTCATCGAGGGCGAAACAGGCACAGGAAAAGAGCTTATTGCGCATGCGATCCACAACGCAAGCCAGCGCTGCGGACGTGCGTTCATCAAGCTGAATTGCGCTGCGATTCCGCTGGATCTTCTGGAAAGCGAGTTGTTCGGTCATGAGAAGGGTGCCTTCACCGGAGCCATCGCACAGAAAATCGGGCGCTTTGAAATGGCCGACAAGGGCACGCTGGTACTGGACGAAGTGGGCGACATTCCTCCCGCCTTACAGCCAAAATTGCTGCGCGTACTGCAGGAACAAGAATTCGAGCGCTTAGGAAGCGGTCGCACTCACAAAGTGGACGTTCGGCTCGTCGCGGCAACCAATCGAGATCTGGTCAAAATGGTCGCTCGCGGTCAGTTCCGCAATGATCTGTACTATCGCCTGAATGTTTTTCCCATTATTCTTCCTGCGCTGCGCGAGCGCCGGGAGGACATTCCCTCTCTCGTGACGCATTTCGTGGACATTTTTAGCCGCCGCATGGGGAAGCCAGTCGACAGCATTCCTCCAGAAACCATGTCTGCCTTCCAGTGGTACTCATGGCCGGGCAATGTACGCGAGTTACAGAATCTGGTGGAGCGCGCGGTTATTCTTTCGCGGGACGGCGTGTTGCCTAACCCACTGCATAAGAAACAACCAGAGCTTATAATTCCTACTCTCCGTCACACTCGGGCTTTTCAGTCATCGATGACATTGGAAGATTCCGATCGTGCTTTGGTCGTCGAGACACTTGAACAGGTCGGCTGGGTGGTCGGTGGACCACGTGGCGCCGCCGTAAAACTGGGACTGAAACGAACCACACTGCTGGCCAAGATGAAACGATTGGGAATCTCGCGACCTATTGCCCAGGACGGAACAGACATTCTCAGCATCGCGCGGGAAAGCGCCTAGGTGTGAGATTCGACTTGCAAGAAGGTGACGTAGCGGTCGAAGATCGGTTCACCATCGCTGGATCTTAATCTTCCGAGAAAGAAAAGAAGAACCCTCGACCTCAAACGAGACTGAATGCAAGGGAAGCACTCTGAAATCGCCGCGAGCGCAATCCCTGCCAGCGCTGTCGTTCTTGTTTTCCTTAGCGCTCTGGCGGTGGTAGGCGGCCGGTCAGAACAACGCCCTGGAACGAGTGGCCCTTGGTGGTTCTCCGGGCTCAATCTTTCGATTCGAAAGGGATTCAGTTTAAAACAAACTGGAAGGATTTGATAAAGAGTGGAGCGAACCAGTCTTTAGTCGTGCCGCCGTATACACAAACGTCAATTGGGGCTCTTATACGTCTCGCGTGACCGCAAGCAATAGTGCCGGCGTCTGGAAATTAGGTCTCACTGGTGTGGAAGGCTGCGGTCGGGTTTGCGTCTTCTGTCATCCTGGTGGTCATCTCCGTGTCCTGGCGGCACTTTCGCGCCATTACCCCGCCAAAATCGGAAAAAATGATGCTGGCCGTACTCCCATTTCAGAATCTCACCGGCGACCCCAACCAGGACTATCTGGCGGACGGTCTGACGGAAGAGACGATCTCGCAATTAGGCCGGCTCAACCCGGAACAATTGGGCGTGATCGCGCGGACTTCTGTAATGGGATACAAACACAGCGACGAACGCCTGGACCAGATTGGCCGTGATCTTTCCGTGCAGTTTGTATTCGAAAACAGCCTTCGCGAGGGCGGGGACCGCATACGCATTACCGCTCAGCTTCTTCGGGTGAAGGACCAAAGTCAGTTATGGTCCCAGGATTACGATTATCCCGCGAAAGACATTCTTAATGTAGAAGACGATGTGGCCCGGGCGGTTGCGCAGCAGATCCGGCTGCGTCTGACCTCACAACAACAGGCAGAGTTATCGCGGCCGCACACAGTTGATCCGGAAGCCTTCGATGCCTACATGCAGGGGTACTACTTCTTTGAGCGGAACACCAATAAAGATGCGAATATGGCAGCCCAGTATTACGAACGGGCGACCCAACTGGATCCATCCTATGCATTGGCTTAGGTCGGGTTGTCTCGCGTACGCAAGTGGCAGGCCAACGTACGTCTCATTCCCACCGATGAGGGCTATCGCCTTGCGCGTCAGGCCGGCTGAACTTTCTGCTGAACTCTCGCCGCGCTGCCGCTCATCTCGGTGGCAGACTCGGTGTGATTGATCGAACCACATGTGGTTAACGGCATGCCAGGCCAGACGTCCAAAGTCGTTGCCATCATCGATGACGACGATTTGATGCGGGATTCCCTGTGTGACCTGGTCGAATCAGCGGGAATCGAAGCACGATGCTTCGGATCGGCAAAAGCGTTCCTGGAGTCCGACTCGTATGGTAGGGTTGCGTGCTTGATCGTTGACGTCCGCATGCCCAGGATGTCGGGGGTTGAGTTGCAGGCAAGGCTGAAAGAAGAAGGATGCAACGTCCCCTTCACCTTTATTACGGCGTATGACGATGTCGAGATACGGGCTCAAGCCATGAAAGATGGTGCAGTCGAGTTCCTCGCAAAACCATTCGATCATCAACTGCTGCTCCAAATACTGCGACGTACCCTCGATAGCTAAGAGGTATGGCGTCGGCTCACCGTACTTTGCGATTGGATGCGGAAGCAGGACCTTATTCAGGCCTCGTGCCCATCGCGTCTAACAGTTCGTCATGGGCCTGCAAATAGTCCATCTGCGACTTCAGCAGGAGCGCCTTGGCGTCGAATTCCTGAGCCGTTGCGGCATCCGCCTGCGAGTTCAGTGCCGCTCCCCGTATCAGTTCCTGCTGACGCACACGGTTCGACTCAGTACGCAGAGCCAACACCTCTTCCGACACCTTCAACATCTGCCGCGTTCTTTCCAGCTTGTTGTACGCCGTTTCGACTGACAGGTCGACCGCGTCCGTCAGCTTCGCCAAGGTCTCCTTTGCTTGGGCCAACTGCGCCTGACGTTCACGCAGCACGCCGTGCTTGCGCCCACCGTCGAACAGATCGTAGCCAAAGTGAACACCAAACGTTCCGAAGTTGTGCGCCAAGAACAGAAAGGGGAGATTGTCCTGGTAGCTGTACCGGGCAAAGGCCTCAACATCGGGGACCCAGATATCGGTTTTGGCCAAACCGATCGCGGCCTCAGCTTTTTGCACCTCGGCATGAGCCGCAAGGATCTCCGGATGTGACTGAATGGCGGCAGCAACACAATCTCTGCGCTGGCAAGTCTCCTGGAATTCGGGAACACCTGGATCAAGATCCAAAGCAGTGGCCAGGGGCAGGCCAATCAAGTCGTTGAGTTTCAGTTGCAGATCCGTCAACTGGAAATCGGTCGTCAACAGCTCCTGCTTGGATTGCAATTGCTGGGCACGGCTGTCGATCAGGTTTTCTTCCAGTGAGCTGCCAAATTTTACTTGTTCGAGGCGCTCGCTTTGAAGAGCTTCGGAAGCCTTTATTCGCGCTTCGGTAGCGCGATGGTGAGCCTGGGCGATGAGTATCTCGTAGTAGACCTGATGAACGGACAGCGCTACGTCATTTCCAGTGAGCTGTGCCTTCGCTCGCGATGCTCTTAAGTCGGCCTGAGCTAGATCGTTTTCCCGTCTGATCTTGAGCAGATTCGTCAACGGCTGGGTGAGCTGAGTTCCACTGGTCGCAATGTTTACGCCGCCCTGGTTGATGATGCGGTTCGCGGCTGGAATCGGTGTTCCGCCCACTGTGCCAAGCTCGCCAGCCTTTAGCTCGAAGAACTCCGTAGTGGTTACATGCGTAAAGAGGCTGTCGTTTCGAATCGTGGGAAAATATACACTCCTCGCGACTTGCTTCGCGTGCTCCTTTTCCTCGACCGTATAGCCGGCGATGCGGATATCGTGATTATGCCTGAGCGCTAATTGAACAGCCTCCTGCAGTGTAATCTTGCGCGGCGGAGGCTCCGTCTTGCTCATTTCCTGGGGCGCCGCGATGCCGGAAGAAAAAACCGTCGCTGCTAACACGAACAGTGCCGCATTTCTTTTCACTGATTCGACAATCGTTGACTTGACGATCATTGACCCGACAATCATTGATTCGACCCCTTCCCGGCGCCGGGAATCTGCTGCATGGCGCTGAGATCACCGTAGTTCAACGGTGATTTGCGCAGCAAAGCGACGAAGATCAAGGCGCAGAAACAACTCCAGGCGATGAGCAGAAATCCGTCGACCAGGCTCAAGCTATATGCCTGAAGCCGCAGCCGGGATCCCATCAGGTCAACGGCGCGGGCAGTTGCGTCGCCTATAGCGGAGGATTTCGCGTAAACGCCGGCCGTCATGGCACGAATGTTCTGATTGGTGATCCAGTTGCCACCGCTGACGTGAAGTCCCAACAGGTTCGAGTGCAGCTTCTCCCTCTGGGCCAGGAAATGGCCCATATATATGGCGCCTGCTGTGCCACCGAATATGCGAACAACGTGAAAGAAGGCCGAAAAGGTCAGGACCCACTCAGGTTTGGCCAAAGCGCCTGCGAAGATTGCCTGCAGCACAATGCAGCCGACCAGCCCGATGAATGCAAAAGCTTGTCCGACGCCGACCAGCAGTTCCGTGCGGTAGAAGTTCTCGGCCGCCCAGGCGGTGCTGTACTGCGAGCACATCCAGGCAGCGAATGCCGTACAAGCAAGGCCGATCGCGAAGAGCACTCTCGGGTCATGTTTGCGTAACAGCAGAAGCGCAGCGATGAATGCGATGGGTATAAGGGGAAGAGCGCTCCAGATGATCGCAGGTCCAATCTGGTCGGCCTCGAAACCGTGAATGGCCAGCGACTGTGGAATGAGGATGATGGTGGTACAGAGTGTGAAACGGAACCAGAAGAGCAGGCAGCCAAGCAAGATGGTGTTCCACTTCACCAGATAAGGCAGCGCCACGAGAGGATTGGGACCGCTTAGTCTCCGAACCAGCGCACACAGGAGAAAAAAAGATCCAGACCAAAAGCACGCGTTGAACACACCGGAGCGCCACCAGTCGAGCCGCTGGCCCTGCTGAAGCGCAGCAAAAATCAGGGCCAATCCCGCGCTAAGGTAAAGGAACCCAACGAAGCTCGGCGCCGGGCCACTTTTCTTGCGCGGCGGCAGCGCCGGAATCCCAAAGTAAATGCATATCATCATCACCGGCGCAATCGCTGCGGAATTCCAGAACATCCACTGCCAGGACAGATGGTCTCGATACCAGCCATAGAGCGAAGGAGCGATATTCACTGCCCCGTCTACGAAGGTCGCGTAGAGGGCGATCGTGAAAGGAAGGTATCGCAACGGAATGTTGCGGAGGGCGAACGTCAGTGTGAGCGGATAGAAAGTGCCTGAGGTAAGCCCGGCAATGATAAGTGCAGCAACGAGAAGGTTGTAGCTATGGATGAGCGGGAGATAGAGAGAGGTTACGGCGAAAAGTCCTGCAGCAAACAGCAGCACGCGCCGCGGACCTAGCAGCCCTCCGAGGTAAACAGTGAACGGGCCGATAAACATGAGCGAGGCATTGAACGCACTGTCGAGCCACGCGCCGTTGTCGAAGCTTATGCCCACGTGCCCCTTCAAATCGGCAAGGCCGAGACTGAGCATGCGTCCGGCGAGGGTGACGAGTCCGGCGCCGGTGACGACTCCCAGGATGCCGAGAAGAGGACGCGTCGATACTTCAGACGGCATAGCCGCGGCGGCCGCATGCGCGATCTCTAGCGCCGACGGACGAACTGTAATGGTCGAAGCTGCCATAGATTTCCGGTTATCGTCTGGTGCGGACGGTTGCTACCACCGAAAGTCCGGGACGCAGAGTGGTCGCGAACGTCGGATCGTCCAGCGCGATCTTGACGGGAATACGCTGCACGACTTTTGTGAAATTTCCAGTGGCGTTGTCGGGAGGCAGTAGAGCGAATTGCGATCCGCTGGCTGGCGCGATCTCAACCACTTTTCCGCGAATGAGTTGCCCGGGATATTCGTCAATACTTAATTCGGCGGGGTCCCCGATTTTCACGTTGGTCAACTGTGTTTCGCGATAGTTGGCCTGGACCCATTTTGTGAGAGCAACAAAAGAAATAACCTGAGTGCCGGGCGAGACGAGTTGACCAGGCCGAACTTGCCGTTCGCCCACAGTGCCGTCGTCGGGAGCGTAGATTTTGGTGTAGCCAAGGTTCACCTCAACTGCCGCAAGGTTTGCCTGTTTGCCGTGCAGGTCGGCCTGAAGTTGCACAGCCTGGGATTCGAGAACGACTTTGCTGCCTCGCTCGGCCTCGGCAGCTAGTTCACTACTACGCAGCATGGTTTGCGCCTGATTGAGGTCGGCGTCACGGCTGGCAAATTGGGCAGAGAGATTTCCTTCAGAGGCGACGGCGGCCTCGAGATTCTGCTCGGTCGTCGAGTGAGTCTGATACAACCCCTCCTGGCGTTTGCGTTCCGAGCGAGCACGAATCAACTCAGCCTGCACAGCTGCCTTGCCAGCCTCGGCCGCTGCAATCTGTGCCTTTGCCTGATCGATGCCGGCCAGCGCTTTCGCGATACGCGTATCCTGCAACTGGCGCTGGCGATGATTTTCCTCAATACCGGCACGGGCCGCCTCCACGGCCGCTTTGGCCTGATCCACCTGCGCATGATAGTCATCATCCTGCAATTCGACGAGAAGATCGCCCTTATGTACTTGCTGGTAGTCCGCCACGTTGACTGCGCGCACGATGGCCGGCACCTTAGTACTAAGTGGAGTAAGGTCGCCGCGAACGTAAGCATCATCTGTGACCTGTTCGACCTTCCCGCCTTCCCAGGCATTCCAGTTACGCGTAATGGCGATCAAAACGGCCAGAGCGAGAAGCACCACAAGGACGGGAGTTATCAAGCTCTGCCACCTGGAACCTGGGCGAGGAGCTGGCTGATCTGTATCAATTCTGGGCGACACCGGTCTCGCAACCGGCGCCCCAGGTCCGGCCGACACTGGAGAAGTGGACATCACCTTTGCTCCTTGAGTGTTACGAGAGCTCGACGCGCTAGAGTTCTCATGATTCGGTTGGAGCAACTGCGGTTCCAATCGGATGACGAAGATTAACGACGCAATCGCAGGCTTGTGCTCCCAATCGGAAGAAATTCGTGTGATTTTGAACAGACCGATGCGCCCCGTGCACTCCATCACCGCCATGTCACTTGACACGTGACACTTGACACCGTTAATCGCGCAGGACACAGGCTCAGGAGCACGCCCTTTTCGAGGTTGCAATCGGGCGTGGAAATGGGTTAGGGCCCGCACGCAGTCTTACGCCGCTTGAGAGGGGATGATGCTGCTCGTTTGGAACCGTGCTTGCTGAAGAACTTGTGGTTGAAACTGGGCAGCATTCGCGCTGAACTCGGCTTCCCCATCCATGAAAGGAAGTCTAATGAACCTGAAGAAACTTCTCGTAATCGCTCTGACATTCGTCGTGTTCGCAGCGGCAAATTCGGCATTGGCACAGAATTCGACGCTGGCCAATAAAGACAGCGTCAAGGCCACGGCCCAAAACGACGCGGCCCAAGCGAATCCAGACGACTTCGTCGACCTCTTGCGCAAAGATATAAGATCCCAGAAGAAGCAGATCATCGCTGAGAATATGGGATTGAGCGATGCTGAGGCCCAGAAGTTTTGGCCGGTCTATGATCAATACGCGGCCGATCTCTCCAGGATCTACGACGGGAAACTTGCGTTGCTGAAGGACTATGCCGCCAACTACAGCAGCATGACAGATGACGAAGCCGAAAATTACATCCGCAAACGGGCTGAGGTAGAACATTCCATCATGCAGCTGCGATTGAAATACATCCCTGCATTCCGCAAGGTGCTTTCAGGCAGGGAAACCGCGTTGTTCTATCAGCTCGACTGGAGACTGGGTCTTGCAATCGACGTGCAGCTGATACAAGTCCCGCTGATCAATCAATAATCGACACCGTTCTGAAGGCATTCCGGGTAAATAGTGAAGATTCTCGCATAGTCGCACTCGCAATCGTCTTATCTCCTGATGCTGATGAGTTGGCAGGTTGCCGAAAACAAGAGTGATCCGGGTCCCAAAGTAAAGTGACGGCCAAGACGGTGGAATTCCTCAGCCAAGTCCTTGCGGCCACCATCCTCAGCACCTTGACCCTCACCCTGGAATCTGGGGGAATGGCCGTACTCATCCATTGGCTGCGAGCCTACTTTGCGCATGGGATCAAGTCACAACGCCTCTGGCATACTGCCGTGCTCATGATTCGGTTCACGAGCGTGACGATCCTCTTGCACCTCCTACAGATCCTGCTATGGGCAGCCTTTTATCGGCTCCAATGCCTCAGATCGTGGGAGGCCTGCTTCTATTTCTCGGCGACCAGCTACTCCACGGTGGGATACGGCGACATTGTCCTTCCACCAGTCTGGCGCCTGCTGGGACCGCTGGAGGCCATCATGGGTGTCTTGATGTGTGGAATTTCCGTAAGCGTGCTGTTCGCCATTGCTACGCGGCTGATCGGAAACGAGGCCCAGTTGGCGGCGGGCGCCCGATCTTAGCGGAATCCGAAAGCTCCCCGGACCTGCCGGCGGTGACCACCTGGGCACATCTCAATTCGGCGAGAAAGATCATGAGTTCGATAGGATCCGTCCTATCCTCCATGTCTGCGCCAATATTCTCTCTCACTTCTACCTTGATCGCGTTTGTGTGTTAGTAGCCCGACGATAAATCTCCGCGCAGCAAGCCTTAGAACGAAGGTGAGTACAACGACGACTGCTAACGCGAGCCAGTCCACTAAGTGGGAACCGAAGGCGTAAGTCTTGAGCCAGTGCATAAACATTCGTCTCAGTCGATTAGCGACAAGAAGGACGATAGAGACAGAATGTCCGGAGTTTCTACCGCCACTGCCTGAAACGCAATGCCTTGGAGGGCCTCGCCGTGGAGCGCTTCTCCCATCATTTCGGGCTGGGGGCGGCAATTTGTGCAGACACCGGAGTCACCAGCTTCGCAATCGCTCGTTCCATGGTGTGGTTCATTTCCGAGACTACGGCTGGCACATCGTGCTTGTCGACGTCTCCAGTCTCCGAAACCTCGTTGCTCCAAACGGGCTTTCCGGTGGCGATACTGGTGATCTCGGCGGACATGGCAACCTGGACTTTGACGCCGCCCTGGTAGTCGAGTTCCTCGAGTTTCTCCAGACGTCCGCTGAGCACGTAGTCGACATCACGGCTTCCGTCATAGGACTGCACATGGGCAAAGGTCCCGCTCGCACGCAGGCGTTCGATGATCGCATTGGTCACGAAATCACGCGGGTCCATCGCCCAGCGGTGGTACGCATAGAAGCCGATCTGTTCCGGAGATTTCCTATAGACAATTGCTCCCTGGCGCAGATAGGCGGGCGCGCGGAATTCACGAATCGCAAGATTCGCATGCGCCGTCTCCGCTGCGGGCGGATCGGGCGGTGCGGGCAGGTTAAAGGTGTAATAGCTTGGGTATTTCACGCTTCCCGCGCAGCCGTTCAGGGTCACTAAAGCTGCCAGACAGAAGACAATCCTCGTCACAGTTATTCTCATGATTACCATCCGCTGTGCTCCGTGTCGGAGCAGGCTCGGTGCCGCTTTGTTCGTTCGATCGCATTATTTCGGAACTTTTCGATCCTCGGGGTGCCTGATCCGAATCAGGCTCCACGGACGCTGTTTCACCGATTCGGTCAAGTCATCCAGGTTTTCGGTAGCTATCCGCAAGTTGTCGATTGTGTCCTCAACCTTGTAATCGTTTGCTTTCACGAGCACCTGCATGTCAGCCAGCAAACGCTGGGTCTCGAGCAAAGTATTCTGCAGCTCCGCCAGATCTTTGCGGGCGGGCTCGCGCACCTCGCTGACGGTGCCGTTTACGTTTTGGACAGTTTCGTCGGCGTGCTGGCTAAGCGTATTCAGCTGATCGGTAAGGCGGTCAATCTTAGGCCGCTCCGTCGCAAGCATGGCGTCGACGTTGTCGAGCACGTCTCGTATCTTCCGCTGATTCGTTTGGCCCGTCACACTATTCAGATTTGCGAGCAGCGTGCGTGCGTCTCCACTGATGCCATGCAGTTCGCCTCGCACCTCGGTGATTAATCCGTTGGCGTTGTCGGCAACAACCGACAACTTACCGGTGATGTCGTCAAGGCTCGCGGCTTCCTGCGATGAAATCGTAGACCCCGGGGCGAGACGCTTCGCATCGTTGCTGCCGGTGGTGATGGATAATGCCGCGCTGCTCATCACGCTGACCAACCCCAGCTTGGCCACCGACTTTTCGTTCAACGGAGTGTTTTCCTTCACGTCCAACAGAATCTCAATCTTGGTCGGGTCAGAGGCAGCGGGCCGCACCGCCGTCACCTTTCCGACATTGATTCCGCCGAACAACACGAACGCCCCCGGTTCCAGGCCGCCGGCGTAACGGAGATACGTGCGGTAAGGAACGGTGTGTAAGCCAAGCTGCGCATTGATCAGGTAGATCAGCGTGAAGGCCAGGACCGAGAAACATCCCAGAACGAATGCTCCGACTTTCGCTTCCGTGTTCATCGATAGACCTCCGCGGACTGCATGTATTTTTCGAAGTAGGCCGTTACGCCGGGCATCTTCGCTATGTTTTCGGGAATGCGGTCAAGAAACTGTCGCACGCGCGGATTCTGGCTCGCCTTGATCTCGTCCTTGGTGCCGACTGAGCTGAATGAACCCTGATAGAGCATGGCGATGCGGTCTGCGATCCGGAACGCGCTCGGCAGTTCGTGAGTAACGACGATGACCGTCATCTGCATAGCTTCCTTGACGAGTAAGATCAGTTCATCGAGTTCCGCAGCAACGATGGGATCAAGCCCGGCCGAGGGCTCATCGAGCACGAGAATCTCGGGGCCAAGCGCAAGCGCCCGCGCCACGGCCGCACGCTTTTTCATCCCGCCGGAGAGTTCCTGCGGGAGCAGCTTGCCAAAGTCGGCCAAGCCGACCGCGGCCAGCTTCATCCAGACCATAAGGTCGACGATCGACGGTGCGAGCCGTGTATGTTCATGCAGTGGCATGGCAATGTTCTCTTCCACGGTCAACGAATTGAACAATGCCGCGCTTTGGAAAGCCACACCAATCGAGCGCAGGACCTTTTTGAGCTCGGCCTTTGAGCAACGAGTAATATCCGTTCCCTTCACGTGGATGCTGCCCGACTTGGGGCGCTCCAGCCCGATGATCTGGCGCAACAAGGTGCTTTTGCCGGAACCGCTTCCACCCAGCAACACCATCGTTTCTCCGTGCTCGATGTCGAGATTCAGCCCGTTCAGCACGCGACGGCCGTCATACTCAACTACAAGATCGCGGACGGAAATGATGGGCATCACTGCTTCACCGTGAAATAAAAAATCGCGGTAAACACTGCGTCGGCCACGATGACGAGGAAAGTAGACTTCACTACCGCACTCGTAGTGGAGCGACCTACAGAATCGGGGCCCCCACGGACCCGGAATCCTTCCAGGCATCCGACGTGAGCGATGATGGTTGCGAATACCACGCTCTTGATGAGTCCCGTGATTACGTCGCGCAACGTAATAGAAGTCAACACGTAGTGGGTGTATAGCAGTAGCGACAGGCGAGTGCTGAAGAACATGAACAGACCGCCAGCCAATATGCCGAAGATATTCGCAATGATGCTGAGGCAAGGAACGGTGATCAAGGCGGCCAGATACTTGGGTGCGAGGACAAACTCTATCGGCTCGAGCGCCATGACGCGGAGGGAATCGAGTTCCTCAGTCACCTTCATCGTCCCGATCTCAGCCGCGAATGCCGACCCGGAGCGCCCACTCACTGCAATCGCTGTGAGCAGCGGTCCGAGTTCCCGGGTGAAGCCCACCGCGACCAGGTCGATGACATAGTGCAGAGCTCCAAAACGGCGCAGTTCCGAGGCCCCCTGCATGGCTAGAATGAATCCCGTGCAGATCGCCATCAACGACACCATCGGCATCGCGTCCACGCCGATTTCCAGCATTTGCCTCACGGTGGTCCGCCAGCGGTACCGATTTCCCACAAAGGGGAGTGCCTGCCCCATCGCCCGCAGCGTGAGCCACCACTGAATATTCAGACTCCCGACGTAGTCGAGATGTTCGATCGTATTTTCGCCGACACTTTCGAGAACATTCGCCATCACGACACCTTTTGTCCGGAATTGCTCGCGTCGAACAGCGCCAGCACTCCGGTGACCTGGAACAGCCTGAGGACAGCACCACTAAGCCCCTGCAAGCGGAAACTGGTCTGGTGATGCCGGGCGATTCGCAGAGCTTCAATCAGAGTGGCGACCCCGGACGTCTCAATGTAGGAAACGCCGGCTAAGTCGACAATGATGGTCTCAGGTGATGATTGCTCCGACAAGAGAGTCCGCAGGCGATCGCGAAGATCGGGCGAGGAGTCGACATCGATTCGGCCGCTCAACCTGACCATAGCTTCCTTTCCCGCTCGATCAACCGAGATCTGGAGGTTGCTGCTTGTGGGAATTGCAATCCGCGTCACCGCTACACCCCAGTCGTTCTCTACGATTTAAATGCGCGTTCCCGATTCACGCCTGTGCCATCACCGTCAGGTGCTTGCAAGCAGCCTTCCAAAACAATGGCCACAACGAGCCTGCGACCTGGAGGCCATTTTCTCCTACCAGCGGCGACTTGATCAGCGGGCGAGGTGGTCCCCTCGGTTGGCAAGACAAGTGCTTTACGGAGCAAGTTGACACCATGCTTTCGTCGACCAGTATGAGTCGGAAAGTATTGGTCGCTCTGATGTCACCAGCAATGACGTTTCTGTCAAAGTGAATGACACGCTAAATGGCGCTCCAGCCGCAACGATGGTTATTGAAGCAGAAGCAACGTGCGCAGGTAGCTGCCTGTTGCGCGATTGCCGCAGCTGCGACGGCCGGCGGACTCTCCTCCGATACGCCCCCAGGTGCATATCAGCTTCCTTCGAACTCAGAAGTGATTAGCTACCTCCTTCAATCGGTGAACTGGTATCGCCATGTGTACACCGAACGGCAAGTTGCATACGAACCGGCCGACCTGATGTTTCTCAATGACAATCAAGCGATCGAACGGCAGATTGTGAAGCTCTCGTTCGAGTTTGCCAAGGCGGATGCGATGCTGGAAGCGAGCACCGCTTCTTCGCCTGGCCGACCCGCTTCCTCAGATCCTCCGCCTGCCGATCTTGCGCACTTTATGGAATTGAAGAACCGAAATGATCGACTCAGCCAGCAAGCAATCGAGGAGATCAAGGGCCTCGACCAAAAGATGAACACGGCAAAGGGGATCGAGCGCGGGAAATTGAAAGCGGCTGAAGAAGACGCTCAAACTCGATTGCAACTTCTGAACGCAGTCGCGCAGGGCCTCGATGATTTAGTCGAGTTTGTCCAGACCCGCGGTGGAGGAGAAGCTCAGACCGGACATTTGGGTTCCATCATCGACAACCTCGCGCAATCGGTACCGGAAGTGACGGGCCCCTCGGTTTCTTCGGCGACATCGCCCCTGCAGGAGGAAAATTCCAGAACAGATGGTCGTGACGCGGGCATGCTCGGGTTAGCGTCGAAGGTTTCAGCGACGAGGCGTCGGCTCCGCGTCGTTGACGAAAAGATACGCCTCACCGATAACTTAATGTTATCCGGAAATAATCTGCGCATCCCCTTGGCCGATTTCATCACTCACCTCATTCAGAGTGCGGCCACAAGCAATTCGGAAACCAGCGATCTTTTGTCGTTGCGCGAACAGAAGTCGCACCTCGATGCCATTACTGTCGAGCTCAAGGAGCTATCCCCCGTCATCGTAGCGCTCGATAAACAAAAAGTCTTGCTCGCAGAATACGAGTCACACCTTCCGCCCTGGCGAATTGCGGTGGCCGGCCAATATAAGCAGGCATGGAAAGAACTTCTGATCCGCATGACCGCCGTTTTGTCGATCATCGGTCTCCTACTCGCAATCAGCCGGCTTTCACAGCGTTTCACACTGCGGCATGTTCACGATCCAAATCGGCGACGGTTCATTGGAATGAGCCACCAGTTCCTGACTCTGTTCGCCATCACGGTCGTCATGGTGTTCGCGCTTGCTTCGGACTTGAGGTCGGTCGCAACCTACTTTGGACTTCTGAGCGCCGGACTTCTACTTGCACTCGAAAACGTCATTCTTGCCACTCTCGGCTCGCTCCTTTTGGTTGGAAAGCGCGGAATCAGAATTGGCGACCGAGTGCAGGTCTCAGGAGTTACCGGTGATGTCATCGATATGGGTCTGCTGCAATTCCAGTTGAGAGAATTCGACGTAGAGAACGGAAGATACACCGGTCACGTGGCTACGTTTTCGAATTCCCTGGTTTTTGTATCCCCAGCCACAGGTCTGATGAGATTTGATTCTGCTCCGGACAAAACCCTGCAGGCAGCCAGCGGCGGAACCGCGCCGCAGGCAGACGAGCGCGTTTCGATTGCGGGTGACTGGAGTTAGAGATTCCGATCGGGGCAGGGAACATCGGGACCGCAACGTCATTCTATTGACTTTGGCTTTCCTGTCACGATCATGACACCGTCCGTTTTCCACCAGCACATGATTCCGTACGTTCGGCCCGAGACGATTCCCCGTAAATCCGCGTTTCCGTTTGCGCTTTGCTGCCGCTCGACGGCGAGGGTGCGGTTGGTTCGCGATGGCAATGAGTTTGCTTAACTTACAGGTAGTGTGCTGGAACGTTCGCGGCTTCGGGCGCTGTCGGTGAATCGCACTCTTAATAAGGCGAAATGAAAATGCAAGTCGCTCTCATGATCCCTTGTTACATTGACATGTTCTATCCACGTGTCGGCATAGCGACCCTCGGGTTGCTCGAAAGATTGGGAGTCGAGGTCGTATACCCGAAAAAACAGACGTGCTGCGGCCAGCCCATGGCCAACAGCGGCTGCTATGAAGAGGCGCGAGCGACCGAAGAGCACTGCGCCCGGGTCTTCGGCTCCTTTGATTGCGTGGTCACTCCGTCCGGCAGTTGCACTCATCATATCCGCAACAAGTTCACCGCTGGGGCAGACTCACCGGAAAAGCAAAATCTGGTCCGAAATACCTACGACCTGGTTGAGTTCCTTCACGACGTTCTTAAGGTCCGGGAATTCCCGTGGGCCACATTCGAGCATAAGGTCGCACTGCACACGAGTTGCTCTGCGATTCGTGGCCTGAATATGGCGTCGATGTCCGAACGTGTGCATGACCCGGTCTTCTCGAAGCCAAAGGCCCTCCTCTGTGGTGTTCCTGGCATCGAGTTCGGTGAATTCGAGCGCGTGGACGAGTGCTGTGGCTTCGGTGGCACGTTCGCGGTGACCGAGGAAGCGGTCTCCGCAAAGATGGGATACGACAAGCTGGCCTTCATGCAGAAAGCGTCGCCCGACTGCATCGTCTCCTCGGACATGTCCTGCCTGATGCATCTGCAAGGATGTGCTCGCAGGCAAAAGCAGGATGTTCCCTTCTTTCACCTCGCAGAAATACTCAATGGGGTGTCTCTATGAGCAGCCCTGTCGACCAGGCGAAGAATGCCGAGGCGTTTCTGGCAGACACGGCCCATGAGGCACGGCTCGATAAGCTGCTTTGGGCAATGAGAATGAGGCGAGATGCCGCGGCCCGGCTGGTTCCTGAGTGGGAGGAACTCCGGACGCTAGCGTCTGAAATCAAAGAACACACGCTGTCGAACCTCGCGCAATACCTGATTCAGTTTGAGGCCAGGGCCACGGCCAACGGCATCATCGTGCATTGGGCCAGGGATGCTCACGAGCACAACCAGATTGTCTATGACCTCCTTGCCGAACAGGGAACAGACATCCTGGTTAAGTCCAAGTCTATGCTGACGGAGGAATGTGAATTGCGTCCGTTCCTCGAGAGGCGAGGTATTCGCGTCACGGAGACGGACCTCGGTGAGCGCATCCAGCAACTCGATGATCAGCCCCCAGGTCACATCGTCGGTCCGGCGATACACAAGACGAACAAGGACGTAGCCGTCCTGTTTTCGCAAAAGTATGGGTCCGATGCCAACAATGAAGATACCGCTTACCTGGCAGGCGTGATGCGGGAGAACACCCGGCCAGACTTTCTGCACGCGCCCGCCGGCATGACGGGTGCAAACTTCGTGGTTGCGGAAACGGGCGCCATTGTGGTGGCAACCAACGAGGGGAATGCCGATCTCTCAGCGAACACGCCCCAGCTACACATATGCTCGGTCGGCATCGAAAAAATCATTCCTACCACGGAAAGCCTGGGGGTCTTCATTCGCTTACTTGCCCGAAGCGCCACGGGTGATGCGATCACACAGTACACCTCGATGTTTCGCGGACCGCGTAAAGGTGCGGCCATGCACGTCATCCTGGTCGATAACGGAAGATCGGCGCGTTTGGGAATGCAACGGTTCTGGCACTCCCTGAAATGCATTCGCTGCGCGGCATGCATGAACACCTGTCCCGTATATCGCAGAAGCGGTGGACTGAGTTACGGCGCCACGTATATGGGGCCAATCGGCATCATCATGATGCCGACGTTTGAGCTTCGAAAGTACAGTGAACTTCCTTTTGCTTCGACGCTGAATGGCAGCTGTTCGAATGTATGTCCGGTCAAGATCGACATACATGAACAGATCTACGGGTGGCGCGAAGTCATGGAGGAGAATGATCAGATCCAGGTCGTGAAAAAGGAGGCGATGCGCATCGCCGACGAAGTGCTCAGCCATCCGACCCTCTATCAAATCGCAACGGCCACACTGTCCACCGCACTCGAAGTCCTCCCTCACTTTGCCATCTACAACCGCTTGAATGCCTGGGGCAAACACCGGGACGTCCCGGAGGCCGCCACAAAAACATTTCACGAGTGGTACAGAAACAACCGCCCCAGGACGAACGAGGTGGACCGATGAGCTCGAGTCAGGCGCTTTCGAGGAACACGATTCTCGACTCAGTGCGAGCGAACCAACCGGCCGCGCGGTCGATGCCCATCATCCCTCACTTCCACACAAACAAGCCCGCGGACCTTGTGGCCACGTTTTCCCAGTCCATCGCTCGCATGGCCGGCGTCGTCGTCACTGAGCATGTGCCAGACTTCGATTCTTTCCTCCGGACCAAATTTTCGGATGCCAAGGTCATCTGTTCTGCGATCCCGGAATATGCCGGAACGATTAAACCTGCAAGCCTCAACCACTGGTCGGAGGCGAGCACAATCGACGTTTGCGTATTGCGGTCGCCGATGGGTGTGGCCGAAACCGGCTCCATACTGCTCTCCGACCTCGAATTGCAAGTCAACACTATCGCGTTCCTGGCGCATGATCTCGTGGTCCTGCTTGACCCAAAGCAGATCGTCGGGAATATCCACGATGCCTACGAACACCCATACTTCAAACTGAGGTCCTACAGCGTTCTGATGACCGGTCCATCTGGTTCCGGCGATATCGGCGGGATTGTTGTCCATCCGGCTCAGGCCGCGAAGACTCTGACAGTCCTCCTCTCGCCCGCGCCAGACGCCGTTCAGCGCGCCGGATGAATCCAAGTTCATCGATCTGCAAGGCATGATGTGCAAGATTTGCTCGAGTTTCCAACAATAAAAATATTGAATACGGAGATCATTCAATGCTGAAAGGATTCAATTACCCGCTCACCCCGAAAGGCAAATCGACGCTGAATCCGCCTCCGCCCTGGTACTACTCTTCAGACTTTCTCAACATTGAATTCTGGGCGGAGCCCTCCGCCGTGGCGGCGGTCTTGCCTCCCGGGCTCGACCCCGATCGCTCCGGGAATGGTCACGCCAACGCTCTTTTTTACGATTGGCAGTTTACCGGGAACGACGACGAATATCTTGACCCCGAGCGTTATCAATACCGCGAATTCTTTATCCTCGTAGATGCGTTATTCCAGGGCAAGCCGGTCGCTTACTGTCCATATATTTTCGTGAACAACGACGCGGCAATTGCCCGCGGTTGGACGCAGGGCTATCCCAAGCGCTTTGGCCAGGTATTCCAGACCAGGTATCATGCCGCGACGGGAAAGGCGGGACCTGCACTCGCTCCGGGAGGCAAGTTCGCCGGGTCTCTAACGTCGGCCGGGCACCGGATGGCTGAAGGTATAGTCACGCTGAGAGAACCGGTGACCGACCTATCGCTGCTGAAACAGAAGCCCGTCGTCAATCTTCTTCACACTCCGCGTCTCGCCGCTGACAGGCAGGACCATCCGGCCGTTCACGAGCTGGTCGAGAACGTTCCTCACGACGTGAAGATCGAGCAAGCGTGGATCGGCGAAGGTTCTTTGACGCTGCCGGTCTGCAAAGGCGAAGAACTCTCCGACTTGGCGCCCGTCCGTTGTGGCAAAGGCGTGCGGGCTTCCCTGGCGTATGTCGTCGATGATCTAAAAACACTGAAAGATTTGAGAAGGTGACATCCCGAATGGCATAATTTTCTGCCTCTTTTCTTAGCGCTGGGTTTAAACGCTTATGCGCTCGTTTCCACTTTTCGCAGGAGGAAAAGTTCAGGGGTTCAACCGGGTCTGATAAACAAGGTTCGGGAAAGGAACGACAATGGCAAAGAGAGTGGCTGACCTGCTGGTGGACGTCCTGGTGAAAGCGAACGTTCAGCGAATTTACGGAGTGCCGGGCGATTCGCTCAATGGCATTACGGATTCGATTCGCACCCGTGACAACATCCAATGGGTCGGCATGCGCAATGAGGAAGCAGGCGCATTCGCGGCCGGCGCAGACGCGCATCTCACAGGCAAATTGGCGGTATGCGCCGGTAGCTGCGGGCCTGGAAACATGCACTTGATCAATGGCCTTTACGATTGCCAGCGCAGCCGCGTCCCCGTTCTGGCTATTGCGGCACAGGTACCGAGCGCTGAAATCGGGAGTGGATATTTTCAGGAGACTCATCCGGAACAGATCTTCGCGGGGTGCAGTCATTATTGTGAGCTGATCTCGCAGCCCGAGCAGATGCCGCGCGTGCTCGAGATTGCGATCCAGACTGCGATTTCACGACGAGGCGTCGCCGTCGTTGTGATTCCAGGGGATGTGGCCTTGCGAGATGCGGTGGAGCAACAACCGCGCTTGCTTTTTGCCGAGCCGAAACCTACGGTGTGCCCGTCCGATGACGAGCTGAGCGAACTTGCGGAAGTTCTCAATCGCTCAAAGAAAATAACCATCCTTGGGGGCGCCGGGTGCGCTGGAGCTCACGGCGAACTCGTTGAACTCGCCGGCAAGTTGCAGGCTCCCATCGTGCACGCGTTCCGCGGCAAGGAGTTCATCGAATATGACAACCCGTTTGACGTAGGCATGACCGGCCTGCTCGGCTTCTCATCCGGCTATCACGCAATGATGAGCTGCGATACGCTGCTGATGATCGGCACCGACTTTCCCTATCAACAGTTCTATCCGAAGAACGCGACCATCGTGCAGATCGATGTTCGAGGCGAGCAACTGGGACGTCGTAGCAAAGTTGATTATGGCTTTGTAGGAGACACAAAGACCACGCTGCGAGCGCTGTTGCCTAGGTTGGAGCAGAATCAACATGAAGCGCATTTGAAACAATCCCTCGAGCACTATCGTAAGACACGCCAGGATCTGGACAAGCTGGCGATCGGCGATTCCGGCACAAAACCCATCCACCCCCAATATGTCGCAAGCGTGATTGACAAACTCGCGTCCGACGATGCGGTCTTCACCTTCGACGTTGGAACGCCAGTCGTTTGGGCAGCGCGCTATCTCCGGATGAATGGCAAGCGCCGGCTCGTTGGTTCTCTGACTCACGGCTCCATGGCCAACGCATTACCGCAGGCTATCGGCGCCCAAGTCAGCCATCCCGGCCGGCAGGTGATCACAATGTCCGGCGACGGCGGCTTGGCGATGCTCATGGGCGAACTGCTCACGTTGAGGCAGCATGATTTGCCGGTGAAGCTGGTCGTTTTCAAAAATGACTCTCTCGCCTTTGTGGAGCTGGAAATGAAGGCCAGCGGCTTTCTCGATTTTGCAACCGACCTCAAGAATCCCGATTTTGCAAAGATCGCGGAGGGAGCGGGTCTGCTCGGTCTGCGAGCCGAAACTGCAGACCAGGTAGAACCGGCAATTGCACAGGCTCTCAAACACGAAGGACCGGCATTAGTCGAAGTTCACGTGTCACGTCAGGAGCTTTCGATGCCTCCAACCATCACCTTCGAGCAAGCCAAAGGCTTTGGCATTTTCATGCTGAAGGCTGTGCTCAGCGGGCGCGGTGATGAAATCATCGATCTCGCGAAAGTGAACCTGCTCCGTTAGCCGGTTCGGAGTCCAAGTGAGAAAGAAGACGGGCCAGCTTGCACCGCGGCGGTAAGTTGCAGCGCTGTGAGTTCCTGAGGATTGAACTGTGGGGCGTCGATCTCGCCGCTCTCGAGAGCCGGACGCTGTGCATCTGTGCGCTATTTGGGACCGACCGCTTGCATGATCTGTCCCATCTCCATCGCATTGCTTGAAGGAATTTCCTGGAGAGACAAGGCCAGCTGAGCGGTGGGAACGCCGGTGAGGTCCTGGAACATCGACCACAGTTGCTTCAGCATTTCGGTCTTGTCTGCGTCGGTGTGGCCGCTCCGCAGTACACAGCTCAGTACCGCGGTGGAAGCCTGCTCGCCCGCCGCATACCCCGAACCCTTGGGATAAGAAATGAAGATCACTCGAACGAAATTGCTGGGGACTTTCATCACCGTAGTGTGTATCCGCGTGATTTCCTTCGCGATCTTCGCTTTCTTCTCATCGGATACAAATCCATCTTCGGTGATAGCGGTGTAGAACGGCATTCGCTTTACCCTCCAACTGAGATTGCCCACGGAGATAACCGTACTGGCGACAGTTACCTAAGACAGATATGCAAGAGCGCGCACAGTTTCGCTCTGCAGCGCTTAAGAATGCCCGTTCGGAACGAAGATCAACTTCCTGTTCACAAACTCTTCAATGCCGAGGCTGGAGAGTTCCTTTCCATACCCGGAGCGCTTCACGCCTCCGAAAGGCAGTTCCGGAAGGCTGACATCGGGATAGTTAATGAAGACCATGCCGGTTTCCATACGGCTTGCCACTCGCTTCGCCCTTTCGATGTTTGAGCTGTAGACCGATCCGCCGAGGCCGAATGGCGAATCGTTGGCAATCGCAATGGCTTCGTCCTCATCTTTGGCCGTAAAAACGAGAGCGGCGGGCCCAAAGAACTCCTGCTTGTAGGCGGGGTTGTCGGAGGTTACGTTCGTCAAAATCGTCGGCTCCAGAAAAGCTCCGACATCGCCGGCGCGGCGACCGCCAAGGGCTATCTGCGCCCCATGACTCGTGGCTTCCTGAATCTGTTTTAGGATGAGCTGCAGAGCGGCATCAGAAGAGAGTGGTCCCAGGGTTACCGTTTCATCGAGCGGGTTCCCCAGCTTCAACTTCTTGGCTGCGGCAACGAATCGGGGGAGGAATTTGTCCAGCATCGATTTCACTACGATGAATCTCTTGGCCCCGATGCAGGTTTGCCCATTATTGCCAAACCGACCCAGGATCGCCATTTCAACGGTATGGTCAAGATCCGCATCGTCCAAAACAACGAACGCATCACTGCCTCCGAGTTCCATCGTCGACTTCTTCAGGTTCTTTCCCGCGCGCGACGCGAGTGCCTCGCCCGCGCGCTCGGAACCGGTGAGAGCGATACCCTTCACCCGCGGGTCATCGATGAGAGCCCCAGCTTGATCATTGGTCAGGAAGAGATTGGTGTAGACGCCTTCGGGTACGCCGGCCTCGCGAAGAACTTGTTCAAAAGCCACTGCACACTGCGGAACGCCAGGCGCGTGTTTGAGGAGCATCACGTTGCCGGACATCAGATGGGGACCGACAAAGCGAGCCAGCTGATAATAAGGATAGTTCCAGGGCTGAATGCTAAGCAGGACGCCGAACGGCGAATATTCCAGGCGAGCGTCGCCGCTGCCAGAGTCGAGCTTCTTCGGTGCGAGGAACACCTCGGCTTTATCCGCGAAGTACTGCAGGATGGAAGCGCTCAGTTCCACTTCGCCCCGGCTTTCGGCGATTCTTTTCCCCATTTCCAATGTGGCAAGCCGAGCGAGCTCTTCCTTCTTTTCCAGAAGAATCTGTGCCGCTCTGCCAATAATCTTCGAGCGCTCGCTGAAAGGCCGCACCGCCCACGCCCGAAATGCTTTGTCCGCCTTGGCCAGGGCGCTCCACATCTGCTCATCGGTATGCTCAGGAAAGTTCTTCAGCACTTCTCCGGTTGCCGGATTGACGCTGCGGTATGGCACAGTTGGCTCCTTCTTGTTTCAACCCATTCCTCAAATTGCCCGCTACACCGAATGTGCACGAATCGTGCCACGTCAGTGACCTGTCGCATGAATTGCTAAATGATTGAGATTGAACGACAGAAACACGAATGGAAGAACTGCCTTGTCAGAGAGCAAGGAAAGTTCTGTCAGTGTCAATAACGCGTCAATTTTATTGCGCACCGGATTGGCGAGACAGGATTGGCAGGATTCCCAAAGATGGGCGCGGAATTCGAGCCCAGGCACACTCTGAGCTAGGTGACGAGAGAAGGGGCGGGCCTTCCGGCCAGGGCTGCATCAACATTGTCCAGTGCCAGCATCCCCATGGCCGTTCGCGTCTCGATAGTGGCCGCACCTAGGTGTGGCAGCAGGAATGTGTTCTTGAGCGTCAGATATCCCAAATTCAGCTTCGGCTCTCCCTCGTACGTATCCAAGCCGACGGCTGCGACTTGACCACTCTTGAGATCAGCATCAGATCTTCATCGACCACCATGCCTCCTCTGGCAGCGTTCACAACGATTGCGCCGCGCGGCAAGCACGCAATTGCTTTTGCGTCGAGGAAGTGACGGGTTTGCGTTGTTTCGGGTGCGTTAATGCTCAGAAACGAGCTGACTTTGACCAAATTACAGAGGTCATCGTGGAATATCGGGTCCCCTTCAATTTCGGGGGGCAAGCGATGCGGATCATGGTAGTGGATCTTCATCCCGAACCCGCGAGCGCGTTTTGCAACCGCCTGCCCGATACGCCCCATTCCATAAATCCGAGAATCTTGCCTGGGAGTTGCCATCCCAACAGCAACGTCAGGTCCGACGGATTCCAGCTTCCACTGTGGACGAGTTGCAGGGCTTCATACGCTCGTCGCGATGCCCCTAACAACAACAGCAGGGTGATGTCTGCGACCGCATCTGTCGAAATTCCCGGGATATAACCTATCGCGATCTTCCGCGCGGCGGCAGCCTCGATGTCAATGTGGTCAACGCCAACGGAGTGAGTGGCAATGACCTTGACGGATGAAGCCACACGATTGAAAAATGCGGCGTCCAGTCTGTCTGCCGGAGTCACAAACATCGCATCAGCCCCATCCGCGGCCGAAAGCAGTTCTTCTGGTGTGAAGTGAACTCCATTTTTCTTGCGGCGCAGTTCGAACTCGTGCTTGCGTCTCGCCTCCAAGGCGTCGACGAAATAAGCCGTTACCACCAGAACGGGTTTGCGCATGGAACTCCCTCTTGCAAGACTTGTTCCATTCAGCGGTTGATGCGTACGTCACGACGCGATTGCTTTTTGGCAGGCGACGTGCATTTCGCTGTCATGCGATGCGAATCCCGACAAGTGAAATGCAAACCCAAATCACCAACCGTGATCTCCGCAGGGATGTGTCCGGCCACCAGGGCGCAATTCTCGAAATGAAAGACGTTCTGTCACTACGATTGCCTTCTTTTTATCGGTGCGCCTTTCGACTTCTCGGTAACGCAGCTGACGCGGAGGACGCAGTGCAGGAAGCGCTCTTGGCCGCTTACCGACATATCGACCAATTTAGGGGGCAGTCGCAGATGGCTACCTGGCTGACCACCATTGTCCGCAACTGTGCGCTGATGAAATTGCGCAAGCGGTCCCGACAGATTCATTTGTCTTTGGATGAGCAGACGGGAGGACAGGAAAAATACTTCCTTTGGGAGAGACTCGCGGACACGCGCCCCAGCCCTGAAGAAGAGTGTCGCAATGTGGAACTCATTGCGCGCCTGCAAGAATGCGTCGTGCGGTTGTCGCCTGTTTTGCGCAGAACATTTCAGCTGCGTGTCTTGATGGGTTTCTCGATCTTTGAGACAGCCCGAATTTTGGGATTGCCGAACGGAACGGTCAAGGCTCAACTGGCGCGCGCTCGAGCAAAGATTGCGCGGCAGATGCGATCCGCGCGTGCACCGAGATCACGCCGGCGCCAGCGGCTGGACCGATAGTTTGGCCCAGACGTCTATGCGTTTGCGTTGAACAATTAGTTCTTGACGAGCTCTAGGGCTGTCGAAGAGTCATCGTGCGGCAAACTGGACTTGAGGATACGCCCAGGAGATCACCTGAGAAGGAGTTGCTTACACTCCATGCTTTGCGCACTATTTCTCTGAACGCGGTCCTCGACTCTTTGATCCAGGGGAGATTGCCCGCTCCCAGTCCTGACGCCAGTCGCTGTGACAGTATCCGAGGCAACGAAATCCAATCATGCTGGCTCCGCAGAGCGGACAGATGAGGTTGCGTATCGCGGAGATCAAGCTCGAGTTGGTATTTGTAACCAGGACAACGGTAGCCATAATGTCTCTCCTGTTGGAGCAGTTTGTTACCGCCGAATACAGACCCGTAAGCGTGGGCCGCAGGAGCCTTTGAGGGGGGCGGGCACTGGCTAGGGCTGCGGCCTTTCGCTTCGGATACAGAGGTAAGAGCAACTGAGTCGCCAAATGCTTCCGCACGGAAGGAACGCTCCCGTCCCACGGAAATATCGAGGCGGACGGATGAAGAGGCGCGAGTGGCCGAAGTCACTCGGTCGGCGGGGAGCCCGGCTTTGCCGGCTTGGGTTTCGCGGCAGATTTTTGGCTTTCTATGGGCGCCTCAAACGATTGCCCCAATATATCGTTGTAGCGAATTGTGTGTTTCCCGACGAGCACGAGCAGTTCGCGTCCCGCCGCGTACTTGACTGTGGCCTCGCCCAACGGTGGCGTATAGAGCACGACATAAATGGTATCGCCTACTTTTACTGTCACGTCGTAGCTCGCCGGATCTGTGGCGCCGCCGCCGGCGTCCTGATGCGTCTTAACATCGGTGATCGTTCCCACCTGATACTTCGACGTGGATTGGCCATAGGCGGAAAACATCGTCAAGGAGATACAAAACACAATCGCCAGCCTAAGCATGGTTGTTCCTCTTGTCTACGCTCGTAACGAGCGTGACTAATTTGTTTCGCTTTGACAGAAGCGTCGTAACGTTGACACCAAGAACCGATATCAGGTGGATGCGAAGCACTTGCATTGCCAATAGGAAGAACGGTCTAGCAGGGGCTCTGCCCCTGTCTGGCGAGAGAAATTCACTTGAACCTCGTTGATGGTGAGCACGTCTCGCCGGAGAAACCGTTGCTGCCTTCAACAAATCGCTGCGCTGCCCTCCGCGAGAAATGCCGCACGCTGCAATTTACGTGCTCGCTGGAAGCAGGAAGGCTGGTTGGCTGGGGCTTATGGATGCGGCTGTTTTGTGCGGGCCGCATGGGCTAGCTAAATCGGTTTAACTAGTGGATGTAAGTTGCTGATTACATTCCACTAGGGGCGTGTTTTTGCATAGGCCTGAGCGCTACTGGTGGTCCTGAACAGCCCGTTCGGAGGCGCTGCACCATTTCTGGTGCAGCGTGCGGAAACGTTGCCCGCGTTTGGAATAAACCTCGGCGACGGACAGTGCGACGCCTCAGAGTCTGAGGTCAAGAATCAGGCAGCCTTGACCGCCGCCGCCTTGATGAATGCGAGAATGTCCGCATTGATCACGTCGGCATGCGTGGTCATCATGCCGTGGGGGAAGCCAGGGTAAATTTTCAGCGTGCTGCCTTTGATCAGCTTGGCCTGAAGCAATGAAGCGTCTTTGTACGGGACGACTTGGTCGTCGTCGCCCTGTATTACGAGAGTCGGTACCGTGATCGCTTTCAGGTCCGCCGTTTGATCCGTCTCGGAGAAAGCCTTGATGCCCTCGTAATGAGCGAGTGTGCTGCCGATCATTCCCTGACGCCACCAATTCTGGATGATTCCCTGCGACGCTTTCGCGCCGGCTCTGTTGAAACCGTAAAACGGACCTGAAGCCACATCAAGAAAGAACTGCGCACGGTTCGCGGCCAGCGCTTTGCGGAAGCCGTCGAACACTTCGACCGGGGTGCCGTCCGGGTTCTTCTCAGTCTTAAGCATAAGCGGCGGAACGGCGGCGATCAGCACCGCCTTGGCTACGCGGCCCTGAGGCTCGCCATACTTCGCGACATAGCGCGCCACCTCGCCGCCGCCCGTCGAATGGCCGACGTGAATCGCATTCCTCAGGTCGAGATGCTCCACCACCGCCGAGGCGTCGGACGCATAATGGTCCATGTCGTGGCCAGTGGCCACCTGCGAGGAGCGACCGTGACCGCGCCGGTCGTGGGCAACGACGCGATAGCCGTTGGCAAGGAAGAACAGCATCTGCGCGTCCCAGTCGTCGGACGATAGAGGCCAGCCGTGGTGAAACACAATGGGCTGGGCATTCTTCGGGCCCCAGTCTTTGTAGAAAATCGTTGTGCCATCTTTTGTTGTGATCGTTGCCATGGAATCGTCTCCCTTTGTGTTATTCAGTGATAGTGAATCTGTTGTTGATCTCGAAATTGCCAGGCTCGGCAATGTGGTGGCCGCTAACGCCGCCACTCCACCGATCAGCAGGTCCCGTCGCGTAAACTCGGCCATGTATCCGCTCTCCGTGCTTAACAACAATCTTGGATTTTATCCGTCGCCTTCGTTCGTGAACCCGAATGCACGAGGAGGGCCAAAAATGGACTGGTCGCTCTCGACGCGCAACCCTCGCGAGATTCGAGGGTGCAGAGCCGCAGATTGCCTTGAGTAAAACGTGAAGAAGTGTCATCTCGTGAGTCGTGTCACGAAATGATACCTGACACCGGATAGCTAAGGTCGGTTCAACAAGAGGAAGCAATAATACGAGTCAGTCTTTTCGCAAATCGATGCCGTCCCTACCCGCGGCCCGATTATCAGAGCAAGGATCCAATCTCTAAAGTCTGGTTCAGCCAGCCTAAAGTTTGATTGTGCCAGGTGAGGCAAGACGTTAACCTCGCCACATGCAGAAGGAATGAACGTCCAAATTGGTGGCGATCATTGATCACGATGAGGCCATGCAAAATTCACTGCGCGACTTTCTGGAGCCGGAATTGCAGGCCAAGCTGAAAGATGAGGAGTGCGGGGTTCCCATCATCTTTCCGGAGTCGCGCAGGACGACGACCAGATTTGAGAGTAGTACTACACCGATCTTAATTCAAGCCAATCCCACCAAGAACGCGGGATGCGGTCGGCCAGCGCGGGATGACATCCGGACGAGGTGAGGTTTGGTAAGATTCTGAGCGCCATGGTTGCCCATATAGATTTCACTTTTCCCCGCGCCATGTGCAGCTCGAGAGCCCGGGACTTCCACGTTGCGCGATCGTTTCTGCTTTGCGTGTTATCGCTGTGGCTCACGTTAAGCGCCGCCCGGGCATTGGATCCGAACAAACGCCTTACCCAATACGCCCATACGGCATGGCGAATACAAGACGGATTCTTTCCGAACACTCCCTCCAGGATTTCACAAACAACAGACGGATATCTCTGGGTGGGCGGCAACAGTGGCGCATTGCGTTTTGACGGCGTCCGTTTTTCTCCCTGGTCGACTCCGATCGATTCTTCACCGCTTCCTCCTGTCAGTGTGCGAGCGGGGGAATTTTGGGTTGCCTCTCGAAACGAGTTCGCTCACGTCAGGGACGGGGTCGTGATTTCCCATTACGATGTTCCGATAGTTCGGATCTACAAAGATTCTGACGGATCCGTCTGGACTCTTTCCTACCAGGATTCGGACCGGGTTCTATGTCAGGCAACGGATACGAAAATCCGCTGCTTCGGGAAGGCAGAGGGCATAAAGATTGGCATGCCTTCTTCATTCATCCCTGATGGCAACGGGGGATTCTGGATCGGGGGCGACACGTCATTGCTCCATTGGAAAATAGACGCAGCCGCCGAGATCTACAGTTTTCAGCAGCTTCAATCAAACGTGGGGCAATTCGGCATCCGCAGTCTTGTCGAGGACTCCGACGGTTCTTTATTGGTCGGAATCGTGGCGGCGGGGCCGGGGCTTGGTCTGGAAAGATTCCGCAATGGTGTTCTAGCGCCGGTGGTTCTGCCAAACTTCGACGGAAGCAAGCTCTTCGTCTACAAACTCCTGGAGGATTCCGATAAGAACCTCTGGATTGCAACGATTGGGAATGGTATCTACCGCATTCATGGCCAAACAGTCGACCATTTTGGACGAGCGGACGGATTATCCAGCGACACCGTGTTTGATCTGTACGAAGGCGACGACGGTGTAGTCTGGGCGGCCACGTCCGATGGAATTGACAATTTTCGGGATCTTCCGGTCACTACCTTTTCGACCTCCACGGGGCCTGGATCAACCGGCACCGCTTCGGTCATGGCCAGTAAAGACGGGACGGTCTGGGTGGCAA